>B570J29032_109959383_pt1 | contig 24003 bp, 20 predicted proteins | sample LakMenEpi16Nov12_FD_29032 | JGI IMG/M metagenome (IMG submission 29032) | reverse complement strand
CCCAACGCCGCGGAAATTATCCACATCGGACAGGCTATCATGAACCAGCCTGGCAAAAACAATACCCTTGAATACTTCTTCAACACGACATTCAACTACCCAACCATGGCGGAAGCATATCGTGTAGCTGCTCTCAATGGTTACAATCGTCTCTTTTGAATGGGCAAGCGAGGATCGCCAATTACGTGCTCCATCTCAACTCGATTCCTACCCCGAGTCTTTGCCACATAGAGCATCTTGTCGGCTTCATTGAGCAACTCGCCTAACGACTCGGCACTTTGCATGACCAGACCGAAACTCGCTGTTACATTGACTGACTTATTATCAAAGACAAATTCAGTTTCAGCGATTTTTGCTCTCAAACCCTCGAAACACTCTACCATTCCTTCGGTGCTCATATTGACCATCAGGACAGCGAATTCCTCACCCCCGACTCTAGCCACGATGTCTGTCTTCCTAAATCGTTGCGTAAGGATCTCAGCCACTTTCCTGAGAACCACGTTACCTGCTTCATGACCGTATGTGTCGTTGATATTCTTAAAGTGATCGATATCGATCATCGCCGCAGACAATGCGATTTGACCGCGCTGTGAACTTGCAAAAAACTTCCCACCCATATCGAACAAGTAACGACGATTGTAAAGATCGGTGAGGTGATCTCGGGTCGCTGCACTGATCAACTTGTCAATCGTTTCAATCGATCCAACCAAGTTCATCATACGATAGAAAAACTCGTCACTCGAAAATGGAGCGGTCAAGCAGTCGTTGGCTCCACTTCTAAGTAGTCCTAATGCCGAAGCCCGATCTCCGGCATCGGCGAGTCCCATAATCGCCAAGCTTTGAAAATCATGAGTTGATCGCAAACATCGAATCATCTCCTCACCAGATATCCCAGCGAGATGAGAACCTACTACCACCAATCGAACGTCACGCTTCTCGTCCAGCAACCGTAGCGATTCACCCAAATTACTCGCCGACAAAACGTTTAATCGATAACAACTCAAAAGCGCTGCGATATTCGCGCGAGAAGCGGTTTCCGGGCTAAGCAGCAGAACACTGTATTTACTGTTGTCCCTGATGCGTTCAACGAACCGAGCGATTCGGAATAGACTCGCGGGACTCTCGCGTTCAATGTTCTCAATACGATTTGGTATTTCCATCCACGTACGACACCCCCCCGCAGCGTCCATCCATACTCCATCCCCTAAACCTACCAGCGGAATTCGCGAGCCGACCAGTTGCTTCCTTTGCTCATCCGTCGCCTCAGCCAGGAACATGTCGTCGATCAAACAGCAAAGGTAATTTGCGACATCAAATTTATCTGAGGACAAGAGTTGCTGCAGGTTTTCAAATTCACGAATACAGATCCCGCTTAAGCCCTCCAGTTCGCTGCGAAGCAAACGGCGAAATGAGGAGCTACTATCCACCACACCTACGCGCAGGGAAGCCTCCCAAGAAGTATTTTCGCTAAGATTGGTTGGGCCTGTGACAAACATATCGGGCTTTGATTCCTCCAGGCGAAGCTTACCTTAGTAATCCACATCGAGTCACATTTTTCTTTTTTGAAAAATGACCCGTCTGCACCATTTTTCCCGACATCAGCCCTCGAACTGGGATCTTCTTTCAACGCTTTTCCTTCAATGCCCCCCAAAGCCCCTTCTTTTACCTGCCGAACCTAATAAAAATGAGGAGTCGCTCTTGAGCCATGAATCCGCTCGGAAGCGAAATTAACTTGCTCGTCGACAAATAAATATTCTTATCGATGGCAAACCATCCTTCAGATCAATCCATACAACCCGCACATCCCAACCTCGATCTGTCATCCAAGGAACAAATCGCTCGCCCGTGTATCGTGGCGGTTCGCTAAAAAGAAGTTGTCCATCGGGCTCCAGATGCTCCTCGGCAGTCCTCATCAAATCGTCCCATGCCAAAGGTTCGTAAAGGACATCCGATCCCGCGATGATCGGAAATCGCTCCCCTTCGCAGCGATCGATCCCCCATCTTAATCGTCTGACGCGAACACGATGTCTTACCGGCCAGGCATGGATCTGCGCGACCAACAAGGCATTGCTCACTGAATCGCTCAACGTGACTTCAGCTCCATGTAGTGCTGTAGCAATCCCCATTGCTCCCTGCCCGCAACCCACTTCCAAAATCCGCATACCCTGTAAAGGCATCTGGCAAAGATACTGCACCAACCCGCGATACGCTCGCCAAAGCGTTGCCCAGAACGGATCCGCTTCGGCAGCCGACAAATCGCTTCTCGCAACGGACTCCTCAAGCACCTCTTCGGGTGAAACCACTTCTGTCCAGGGAAATTGTGCCTGCTCACCGAGCGACACCTCTTTACGCCTCACAGGAACTCGATTGGCTAATCGCCACCACAATCGATACCACTGCTGCTGATCTCTTTGACTCTCTGCCGGGGTCTGCGAACCGGGCACAGGAATCAACGCAGGAGGCGGGGGAAGACTTGATATGTGACTTCGCGATCGCGCCATCGATCCCCCTTTTACACCTTAACCGCTTCGCTATGTTCTCTATCAATGGTACTGCCGAGATTCCATACCGAGCTCAGCTTGATCATTCTACTCATCATTTGGGGATCAAGTCATTGTATAAAAAAACCGCACTTCGGACTTCTCCAAAGCGCGGTTCTTATTTCGATCCTTGGTAACTTGCTTCACTCATATTGGAGAAGCTTTTCTCGCTACCAAATCAAACGGCTTACTTGGAAGCTGCCAGTTGGCGTCTCTTCTCTGTAATGATTTCTTCCTGAACGTTGGTTGGTGTCTTGCGATAAGTCGCCAATTCCATCGTGAAGGTTCCTCGACCTTGCGTCATACTTCGCAAGTCGGTCGAGTAGCCGAACGTTTCAGCAAGAGGCAATTCAGCGGTGATGTACGAGATGCCGTCTCGAGCATCGGTCGCAGTGATGATACCGCGACGGCTGATGACGTCACCTACGACTGAACCGTTGAAGTTCTCTGGGCACTCGATTTCAACCTTCATGATCGGCTCAAGCAACACTGGCTTGGCTTCCTTCATCGTCTGACGGAAGCAGTCGCATGCACAAATGTAAAACGCTCGTTCCGAGCTGTCCACATCGTGATAGCTACCGTCGTTCAAATCGATGCGAACTCCCACAACCGGGAACTCAGCCAAAGGACCCTTGGCCAGCGAATCTCGGAAACCTTTTTCCACAGGTGGAACATACTGCTTCGGAATTCGACCACCCACGATGTGCTCTTCGAATTCGAAAGCTGATTCCCCTTCTGAAGGAATCGGCGATAGCGAACCCTTGATGTGCGCGAACTGACCCGAACCACCGGTCTGCTTCTTATGCTTGTAATCGAAGTCGACCTTCTCGCTAGGTGCTTCTCGGTAACTTACCTTCGGAGCACCCACTTGAACTTCAACCTTGTACTCGCGACGCATACGTTCAACATAGATATCCAAGTGCAACTCACCCATTCCGCAGATGATCGTTTCACTTGTCTCCTCATCGTTAAACACACGGAACGTAGGATCTTCTTTACGGAATCGAGCTAACGCCTTGCCCATCTTGTCGGCATCCGCGCGGCTAGCAGGCGTAACAGCAACCTTGATCACCGGTTCCGGAACAAACATCGACTCCAACGTGCAATAATCGCGTTCGTTGGAATAAGTCTCCCCGGTAGCACAATCGATGCCCATGATGGCAACGATATCTCCTGCTTCAGCAATATCGACTTCTTCACGCTTGTCCGCATGCATACGAACGATACGGCTGAAACGCTCTTTACGACCCGTACGCTGGTTGACGTACATTTCACCCTTCTGAATGCGACCTTGATAAATTCGCATAAAGGTCAATTGACCGAAGGGATCTTCCACGATCTTGAACGCCATTCCGACCATCGGAGCTTCTGGATCTGGCTTAAGCTGGATCTTTTGGGTTTCGTCGCCCACCTTTTTCGCCGAAATCTCGCGATCCAGCGGCGAAGGGAGATATCGACAAACGGCATCTAACAGCAACTGCACACCCTTGTTCTTGTAGGCCGAACCTACAAATACGGGTGTAACACCTTGCTGCTGAGTCGCCTGGCGAATCACATTGTGGATCAACTCTTCGCTGACATCTTCCCCACCAAGTAACTTCTCCATCAACTCATCGTTGTACATCGCCAAACTTTCCAACATCGCATTGCGATAGGTCTGGGCTTCTTCCACCATGTTGGCTGGAATGTCAACTTCCTTGACATGCTCGCCGTCGCGTCCTTCGAAGTTGTATGACTTCATCTTGATCAAGTCGATGACGCCTGCAAACGTTTCGCCCGCACCGATTGGCAACTGTACCAAAATCGCATCGGTATTGAGTTTCTCTCGCATCTGCGCAACGACACGACGCGCATCAGCACCCGTGCGGTCCATCTTGTTAATGAACGCCAAACGGGGCACGTGATAACGACGCATCTGACGGTCCACCGTCAACGACTGACTCTGAACGCCACCCACGGCGCACAAAACGAGAACAGCACCGTCAAGCACTCGCAACGAACGCTCCACTTCAATCGTGAAGTCCACGTGGCCGGGAGTATCGATCAAGTTGATCGTAGTGTCGTGCCACTGCACTTGAGTCGCAGCGCTAGTGATCGTAATGCCGCGTTCCTTCTCCAATTCCATATAGTCCATCGTGGCACCATCACCGCCACCTTTGACTTCCTCGATCTTATGGATTCGGCCCGAGTAGAACAAAATACGTTCGCTGAGCGTGGTCTTTCCCGAATCGATGTGAGCGCTGATACCAATGTTACGAATTTTCGCCAGATCCATAAAATCCCACCTAAACTCAAACCAAATTTCAACCTTTTAACCACTCACCTCGTCCCAATAACAAGGTGCTCCACACGCAATTGCTTCCCAAGCACAGATCTCGGATCAACCAAACTAAAGATTGGCCAACTGCTGTTATTGCTGTCGAGCCAACATTCGCCTGGAGGACACTTTGCAACATTCATCTCAGCAGAGAAGACCGTCGCAGCGAGCTAACAATTTAACGCTGGTCGGATCTAGAAGTGATCTTCACAAAAGCGCTAGATTTGTCAGCAATTGCCGAAACAACTGTTCTTAAAGTCTCCACTGCTAATAGCCGCTCGCCGTCGAATCTTATGCGTCGCTAACTTTCGCGCCTCGTATGAATTCGCTTCGATCGTCGAACGATCGGCACAAACCCAAGCGAAACTTCGACTTCGGCGAAAAGAAAACGCCCAGGTCGAAACTTTAACGTCTTCAGCAAGCGGACATCTTCAGCAGCAGACCAAAAACATTTGCCGAGATGGAACTGACAGGAACTTGGAAGCAAACACAACGCAGGATTCGACCTGAGGAGGCCCACCAAAGCCCGTTCTTCCTATCTGTTTATCTAATCCTGCCAACATCTTAGCGAGTTTTCCGAGGTAGGAAAGGGCAAAACCCCCCCTGACATATCTGCGAATACCGCTGGCCACTCGCAACGGGGGTTCCACATTTTTAGGGAATCTAGCGACCCGCCTCCGACAAAATCCTTCGTAAAGTTTGCTCCACTTCAGGATCAGACTCTCGAAGTAAAAGCTCTCGCAAAATTCCTGCCACTTCCGGGTCACGCATCCCCCCTAAAGCGTGAATTGCTACTCGTCGCACTTCACGATCCTCGTCTTGGGCCATCCACACATACCAAGGACGAGGATTATTGATGCCGGAAGTTGCAAGTCCGAGGATCAGCTCAACTTTTCTTTTTGTATCCCCTCGCAACAGTTCAATCGCCAAATTGATTTCTTGAGGCGTTAATCTACGTCGCTCCAACTCCAGAACCGCCGCTCCCTGAACCGCCGGGTCGTCGGAACGCAAATACTCGATCACTGCCAAAGTCTCTTTGACCGAGAGATCGATCGAACTCTCAGGATAACGCGCGTCAATCGTTTGAACCTTACTGCTCCAACTCGCTTCGTAATTGCTCAAATCCTCTTCAATTTCCCCCAGACTGCGGATTCCATCTTCAACCTGCCGAACCTCATTTTCGCCGGAACCTCCCGCTGTGAGAGTTCGTGGGGTGACCTGCACCAACGCTGGACTGCGCTGCAAGTCTCCCTTTCCCCGAGCCGATCGCACCGAAATATGGGCCATCGGAACGTCATGAGTTTCGACAATTTTGGGTTTGCCAAATTGAACCATCGCTGGCTCTCCCGAATCTCCCTGAGACAATCCCTCTTGAGCCCCCAGCTCGATCGAAGACTTCCCCTCCGGGCCTACGGTCAATACCTGTATCGACGATGGCGAGCCCTCACCGGTTAACGCTCCCCCGGCAACACCTTCCACAACTTCTTCTTGCTGGTCGCTGAGAGATCGCTGCGAAGAAATACCAGCTTCGTCCTCAGTCAGACTCTCGCCGATTGCATCATCGATCGTACGACTTACACCTCTTTTCGTCACCAATCCCGAACCCTGCACTGAACTCAAATGCCCGTCGTCGCCGCTATCTAGCGAACTCCCAATGTCTGCGTCTAGAGCTCCCGAATCGAGCGACCCGGCGTCAGCAACTGAGTGACTTTCTTGGGTTTGATCCAGAGATGCACCGAGCTCTGATCGATGCGTTTCCAAAACGGCCCAACAGTCCAATCGAGTTGGCGCCCACCTCAAGCCATCCCCTTCGACAGAATCATTCGCCGTCTGATAGGCAGATAAAATATCTGCCGCTAATTCGCAACCTAATTCCCTAGCTTGCGGCCCCCATGCACCCGCTTGCTCTTTAAGCTCCGTCGCAAGTCGCTTCACCCAAGGATCCGAAACTAGTTCTTCCGTTTTCATCACGCTCAGCTTGGAACGCAAGACACGCTGCACACTCCGTGCGACGTCCGGCTTCGGATGCCCCAACGCCCCAACCACTGCAACAAGTCCATCATCGCCAATCTGCAAGAGCCCCTGAGTCGCTGCGGTCGCTTGATCCTTGTCCCCAGCTTCCATCAAGCGAACTTTTAACTCCCGCTGCAACCACCACGGACTACCCCAATAGAATCCCCCGACTACTCCCATCGCAATCAACAAAGCGCCACACACAAACCCAATAGGGAAGCGTTTGGCTGGCGGAATCAAATCCGGTCCAAAAAGTTGATCAACTTTGAGCTTCGGTTGCTTTTCACGCATAACGGACGCGCTTGGAATCCTTGCCTATTTCGACACTACCCCTCGATCGAGATCGCCGTCAGATACTATTCATCCTTTTTTCTTCAAATTAACTCAAGACCAGTTCTGAAATCTCCGGCCCCCCTTTTTCTACTTCTTCACTTACGGCGCCAAATCCCTATTACTCAGTCAGACTGCCGGTTCCCTAAAAAAAGCTGCGGGGTTTCATTCCCTGATTGCCGAAAATATCAAGAGAGCGTCGAATTTGAAGGCTGTTGGCAATGCCCACTAGGTCACAACCCTCTATGGAAAAGATCCTACGTTTGATCGAACCAGTGGGAGGGTTTCTCTCCAATGTCAGCACGCGGACAACTTTTCCAAAAGTTGCTTTGCTATCAAATTCATGGCGGTTCTTGGGATTTGCCGGCTTCCTCGTCTGCCTCGCATCTGCCTGGCCCCCTGGGAAAACAGAAGCGGCTGATCCAGCGAGCAGTCGCGACAGCATGCAGGAAGCCATTGCGAAAATTCCATTGAATAATCTCAATGCTGAAGCTCGGCAAAAAATCAACGTTGTTCTCGATAAACCGAGTTTCTTTCGACGTCTACCTGCCGAAGCGATTCAGTGCGACCCAGAATTATTTCTTTTTCTGGTTCGGCATCCTGAAGTCTTAGTCAACATCTGGGATCTCATGCAGATCACCAAAGTTGAATTGCAACGAGTTGCTCCCTTTGAGTTTCGAGGTAGCGATGGCGCAGGGACTACTTGCAAGTCCGAGTTGATTTACGGTACACCCAACTTACACATCTACTACGGCACCGGCGTTTATTCCGGACCGCTTATGGCTCGAGATGTCAGCGGGCGTTGCCTCTGTGTCTTGAGTTCCTCTAGCGCGGTAGCTCCTGGAGGAAAACCTAAAGTTGGTAGCCAAATGGACGTATACATGAAGCTCGATAGCGTTGGAGCCGATTTGGTCACACGAACTGTCGCACCTGTCGTTGGCAAAACAGCGGACAGCAATTTCCGCGAAACCGCCTCCTTCATCTCACAACTCTCACAAGTCTGCGAGACCAACCCCACTGCCGTACAAGACATGGCTCAGCAGTTACAAAAAATCACTCCAGAGGTTCGCCAACAATTCATGCAGACCGCTTGGCAAGTCGCACTGAAAGCCGCTCGCGCAAAAGCAGCTCTGGAGTCGGAGCTTGATAACACCGCCAAACCAATTCCTGGTTTATCCCAAGCGATTCCATCGTCGGATTCAGGCCTCAAAGCGCTCGAAGCGTTACCGAGGTCGCCGGAGAAACCTGACTTGATCATGAAGCGGTAAAGTTCTGCTTAGCGATCTGCTGCATCATCCGCAGATCTAGTTTGCCCGTGCCCAATACGGGAATCTGCTCGACCTCAAGAAAACTATCTTCCGATGGCAAGTAGAGATTGGGTAACCCCTCGGCTTGGAGCTTCTTGATAATCTCGCCGGGCGTTACTGGAAGCTTGGTGTGCAAAACGATCAATCGTTCACCTCTCTTGGCATCCGGTACGGCGGTAACTACGGCTTGAGGACCACCACCCTCGCCACCATCTTGAACGCCAATGATCTTCATGATCGTTTCTTCGATTTGAATGTGGGGAACCATCTCACCACCGATCTTAGAAAACCGACTTTGTCGCCCCGTGATGTGAATGAAACCATCGGAATCCAGATAAGCCACATCCCCCGTCTCATACCAACCATCGCGAATCACTTTCGATGTTAAATCCTCGCGATGCAAATAGCCTTTCATAACGTTGGGACCTTTGATCAGCAGCATCCCAGTTTCGCCGGTCGGCATTATCACTGAGTGGTCATCCAAGGAAACAATTCGTGCCTGCACATCCATCACAGGTTGCCCGACACTACCTTCGCGCAGACCTGCGTTGCGTCCAGATTTGTCACGTGTCTTCGGAATATTCACCGAGACAAGCGGACTTAACTCCGTTGTGCCGTAACCTTCGACTGGACGAATACCGAATCGCTCTTCAAAGGCATCGCTCACACTGACCGGTAACTTCTCTGCCCCCGCTATTACCACCTCAAGCTTCGAAAACTGCTTAGGTTCGACACGACGGATGTAAGTGGTTAAAAAGGTCGGCGTCGCCAACAAAACCGATGCGCCATATTGCTCAGCCATCTTACCTACCTGCCGAGCTTCAAGCGGATTGAAATGATAGATACCAGCAGGGGGCAATGCCTGTACGGCCCAAAGCGTTACGGTATATCCGAAAGAGTGGAAGAAGGGCAAAATCCCCAGCACCACGTCCTCCTCACGCAATCCAACTGCCTTGTCAATGGCCGACACATTGTGGTTGATATTGCCATAAGTCAATACAACTCCCTTGGGAACTCCCGTCGATCCAGAGGTAAAGATGATCGTTAATGGATCGTCGTCCTTGCGAGACTTCAGGCCCATCATTTGATCAAGCACAGAAGCAGGAAATAGCTTAGCCTGTGCAGCACATGACAACTTATCGAGCAGGCCGACTTTCTCTTTAAAGTCCTCCAAATAAACCAATTCAGCATTAAGCTTGAACGACATTTTCTCCATGAACTTGCGACTGGTAATGATGTGCTTGATCCCAGCCAATTTAATGCACTCATTGAGTACATCTGAGGTAACGGTGTAATTCAAATTGACCGATACTCGACCACATAACGCCGTTGCCACATTCACCATCGTGGCCGCCGCGCTAGGTGGAAGCAAAAGCCCCAGGTACTGCTCATCAGGTGAAAGTACATGTCGCAGTAAAAGCCGGCGGAGAATCAATGTTCGGAGCAAGGCATCCGAACCCGAAACCTCACTCCCCATCGAATCAGCAATCTTCAGTTTCGAGCCACGACGCTTCCACTCACGAATCACTCTCTGGGTAACCAACATGGAATTCCCCTCTCGTAACCCACCCATGACTTCGACTCCTCGACCACCGTTTCTGCCAGCCTCATTTTGGCCAGCTTTATTTTGTGCCAACCTTATTTTTTGACGGAAAAGCTATCTACCTGCAACGCTGAATTCCTGTCACCTTGCAACTCATCCATATTCGGCACCTTGGATTGCTCTTGCAATATAGGCTTCCGAAACCTTAAAAGGTACCAGAGGTAGGGAGGTTCTCTGAGCGGCCCAAACCAGTGATTTCGGAAACTGGACAAGCACCGCGATTAAGCCTCACCTTAACAACGGAAAAAGAATTCACTAAACCAGCAATCGGGCTCCCTAAAAACAACTCTTGTCACTTTCAAGATGTTTTCTTTGGGCCCCCTGCAGTATGCTCGGTACGATGCCCAGCAAGTTGCTCAGTTCATTGAATAGATAAACGCCCATTCCGCGGAAGGAAAAGCTATGGATCGGCTTGGCAGTTTCTTGGCAGGACTTATCCTCGGTGCAGTCAGCTTACATGTCGCCAGCAACTTCTACATCGTTCGCTCAGATAATGGAACCCATTTGATTCCAAAGTTGACGACGAAACTGGAACTTCCGTACCACGACATCCGTAATTTCAATGCGGACAGCTGGAAACAAAACCCACAGTTAGCTGCTGCAGTCCAAAAAGCTGCACGCAAGGGGAACGATAAACAGCGTTCGGTTGCCGGACTCTGAAATAAGCTGGTTTCCAACCAACCCGATACTATGTGGCGATGATTTTCCGCGAATCGCTCCGTTACGACTTGCCCTTGACTAGCGGTACACGAGCATGCCCTGAAGGCAATCGCCTTCTATCTCCAGTAGATGCCTTTCCCCTAAGCTCGACCCTCGCGATGAAATTCATCGATTGCTACCCAGGTAGACAACAAAGCATGCCAGTAAAGTAGCGCAGCACAGTATGCCAACAGAGCATGCCAGCAAAGTAGCGCAGCACAGTTCGAGAGCGAGTAAACAATGCAACTACGTCTTAGGACGAAGTGCGATGCCTTCGGTAACAGACAATGTCGCAGGTTCGCCTTGCAATGTGCAGTGAGAAGCTACATGCACTACAGCAACACGACTTCGTCTGCTCAATATAGCGGTAAGTTCGCAATCGCCTCGATTAACGATCAAACAGCAAAGCGCTGGATGCGCCTGTCAGATCTTTTGCAGAAGGTAATGCGGTTCCTCGATAATGACGCCGACGAACGGTGTTACCGTAGAAATGCAAAGGACGATAGGGACGCTCTAAGATTGGTGTCGACTCGATCTTCGCTCGTTCAGAACCACGCGCGATCACATTACCCTGCCACTTCGGTTCATTAGATGCAAAGAGATCAACCCCAGTTGAAATCAACATCCCAAACGCTGAAAAAAGCATTAGCGCCTTGAACTTATTCATCGCTGCATTCCCCATACGATGCGTACCACGCGATAAACAAAAAGAGCTCGTCTAAACCGACCGCTCTCCCCCCAAAAAAACATCGCTGAAAATATTACTTCGATCAATCGCGAATATGGCAGAAACGATCGAAGCACAAAACTATACGCCACATGCCCCAATCTGTCTAATCGGATCAAATCAACTCAAGTGAGGATTTCAGAAAGTCGAGGCCTATAACCGATAGATTCGACAGGATTGCTAAAAATCACCGGTAGCTAAATTATTCCCAGCCCCATTGTCGTGGAACGCTCCGCAGTCCAACTCGAGGCGATACGAGACTCAACCCAAAAATTCGCATAAGCCCTGCTGGGCGACGATTGCGTTGGATCGCCGAGCGATCCACGACAATGCAGCGGAGCGATCCACGACGATGTAAAAGTCAAGCCTCAAGGGGTTCGACCTAACGACTCCATCTCTTTTTGAGATATCTCTTCGTTGCGATCTTTATCGATCCGCTCAAAAATCACATGCCAACGCTCCGGAACCTCCGACTTATCAAGACTTTGATCTTGATTTTTGTCCCAACGTTTAAATGCACCCCGTAGTGTTTCCAATGGAAATGCCGGTGTATCGGCCGGCGCCGCTGCCACCTTCGTTCGATCGACGGCGATATCGAAATAACCAATCATCATTTCTTCGTAAGTTTGATCTCCCCACCGAACCCATTTTGATGGATCCGGATTATTGAGGTTATCCTCTGAGTTATCAAACACCGCTTCGCAGAAAATCTTTGAACCCGCGGTTAACTTCAGTGGCTCTTTCAGCCAGTAAGCTGTCTGCCAATTAAAATCATATCGCGGTACATCGAGCAGAATTTCTCGACTACCATCGGGCTTAACCAACGTATATCGAAATGACTTTCCACGCAGATGCATGTGAGGACTCATCAACAACAAGTCGCTTTCAGGCAACTCTTCACGCAGCATTGCTGAAACTTCGTAGCTGCCATCGCGTGGTGGAATATTCAAACGGACCTGCACCACACTGGTCGTCTTCACTTCACGAGTCACCGATTTAGGATCAGCAAACACAAGGCCTAAGCGAGTTAAGTCTTCCTGCTCGGTGCCGATCGGAGTGTAATGAACTTGAAACACCAACTCGCTACCTGCAGGTATCCGCTTAGCCATTCCTTCAGGGTATGGTTTCACACGAGTTCCTGGAACATAACCCACCAAAAAACCTCGTTCACCCTCCAAACCACGTAGACTTCCCTTTTCACGAACGAACACCAATACGTGATGCACAACAGCTCGATTGCTCGGCTGAATCTCTGCCGAAGATAACCACTTATCTTCCTTGAAACCGGGATCGACACGAAAATACTGATAGCGAACGTCGCCTCGGGCTGGAACTTGGAACGGTTTATCAGCCATGGCAACGACAAGATCCGGTTGTTTGGGTAGCATCCAACCGTCGGTAAAGATTCGCTGCTCTGGCAAATCCTTGCGATCACCCTCTGGTGCTCCTGCAGCAACCCAGCGATCGATCAAACCAATTTCTTCATCGCTCAAAGAACGATCGTTAGCAAATGCACCATGCGCAGGTGATGCATGCCATGGCGGCATCCTTCCCTGGTGAATCACTTCCTGAATCATATCCGCCCAACCGACCACTTCACTGTACTGAGTCAACTCCATCGGGCCAATCTCACCGCTTCTATGACACTCAACACAGTGGTCTTGCAACAATCGCACAATTTGCTTTGAAAAAGTAACCTCGGAAGCACCCGTTACCTCTTTCGCGGATCGACTCTTACCAATACGACAACCAACTGCTGCCTGGTGTGGATGAGTTACTTTACTACCAGATACCAGTTCGTTCAGTGCCAAAGTGAGATCTTCTTGATCAGCTTTTTTCTTGACGTAGCCGATACCAAATCGATCATCGATTCGACCGTAGTATTGAACTTTGCGCTGCGCATCCAGCACGAACACTTCGGGAGTTCGTGTTGCTCCCAGCATCGCTGCGATTTCTCCACCAGCATCCTTCAAGATAGGAAAATCTATCGATTGCCTTCGCGCGAAAGCGGCAAGATCCTCCAGCGAATCCTGTACATTGGAATCGACGGCTATTACTTCGACACCATCCTTCGCATAGCCTTCACGAATCTCTTTCAGCCTCCCTGCATACTGTTTCGCTAGCGGACATTCAGTCCCCAAAAATGCGATTACCAATATTTTCTTGCTGGTGTATTCGCTCAACTGATGCTCTCGCCCCTGCCAGTCCACCGCCTTAAATTCCGTAATCTGCTTGCCCAGAGGACTCGTTGCTTCCTCAGCTACATTGCCGCGAACGACGCCAACAATTAGGAAAAAACTCGCAAGGCTAATCAGCGACATCAGCGCTTTAACAAATAGCCGATTACGGACAACGAATCGCTCTCTCATTTTCAACCTCATTTGCTCCTCAACCTTGATTTGACTTCCCAGCCAAACGGTCAAATCTATTTCGCTGCGTCCAGTCAGCCGGTGTTGCCACTTTGCCACCAACCAAAATCACCTGAACCCTAATAGTAAATGCTTTACTTAATTGATAACCATGATGTTCATTGAAGGAAATCGACGACAGATCAAAGGCCTATGACGTCGGCTGAACAAGATTAGTTTTACAAGATGCGAACCGATAGGCGAAATCGCAAATCTTCTATATCGCAGTCGACTCCCTAGTGACCTACCCCGTATCAAACCGCTTTGTTGCAGTTGTCTTACGCAAATTGCTCGATTTCGGGCTGCTTGGATAGCAGATCGTCGATAATCCAAACTAGCGATTTGGCTTGTAAATCCAAAGATAGAGACGGCATCCCACGCCCATCTTGGATTACCTGCGATGGAAGTAATGGAAGATGAATAAATCCAACCGCATCAGGATGTCCCAGTTCTTTTTGCCAAGCATGGGACAAATACATTGCAGCATTGCAGAGATACGTTCCGGCGTGGTAAGAAATTTGGCACGGTATACCTTGCTCCTGCAACTTCTGACACCAATGCGCCAGTGGCAATCGCGATCGATACGCTTCACTGCCTCCTGAAATCAGGGGTGGAAGATCGGTCCCCGCCGCTTCCACTCGTCCCGCCACATTGACGGCCAGAGACTCTAGGCGAATCTGAGCCGATCCGGGGGCCTGGCCCAAATGCAATACCACATCGAATCCCTTCTCCAAGTCCTGCCTGAGTCTAGACTTAAGCTTCTCGAAATCCACCGGATAACGACGTGTAGTGACCCGCGAATCTGGCACCCGCTGACGCAAATACTCCATCAAAACCAACCAACTAGCGTTTTCCCGCCAGATATCGTAGGGCTCAAAAGCCGTCAACAGAATCTTGACCACCGCTAGGATTCTCCCCAGATTGCCAATTGTGCGGTTCTAGTATTTGCAACAGCCTCCAAGTAACATACCCATATCCTACCTGATAATCCTCAGTTATTCCTCCCAAGCTACCGATCTTTTCAGAAAGGTTTGGTAATGAAGACCACAAACATCCATTCACTCTGGAATATTATGAAACTTTGCCAATTCATTGCTCTTCTGTGGATCGCTTTACCCTCGGTGTCTGTATGGGCCCAAGACCTATTCCCAGACAAGGCCCTTGAAGCAGCGGTTCGTGCAGAGGTTTTTGCCAAACGATACAACACCGAACCCCTGACCGTCGACGATGTCAAAACGATCTCGCAAGTCGTTGGCAAAGGGAAGGGGATCACCAATCTAGAAGGCCTGCAGCACTGCGGTGCCTTGATGCTCATCGATCTAGAAAATAACCAGATCGCCGATTTAACCCCAATTAAAGACCTTAAATTGGTTCAGTCCTTAACACTGGCCAGCAACAAAATCGAATCGATCGCACCGCTGGAAAACTTCACCAAGCTCCAATATCTCGATCTTTCCAAGAACGCAGTCAAAGACCTCGCGCCCCTTGCCAAGATGACCAATATGCGTTCGCTCTACTTGAGCCAAAACAAAATTGAATCGCTTGCCCCAGTTGCTGGCCTAACCAAAGTCTGGACTCTATACATTGCCGAAAATCCTATCACCGATTTTGCCCCAGTCGGTCAACTTAAGTGGCTCAGTTCTCTCGATGTTCGCGCTTGCAATATTTCCGACGTAGCTTTTCTTAAGCCTCTTACGGAACTGAATTACGTTATGCTGGCCGAGAACAAGATCGCCGATCTAGGAGTACTAGTCGAAATGGCTCAGGCTGATGCAACCGGTGCCAAACGGTTCGCTCCGTTCTGGCGATTGTATCTCTGGGGAAATCCTTTCTCCGACGCCGCTAATCAACAACAGATTCCTGCTCTCAAAGCAGCTGGTAGCAAAGTCTTTACCGAGAAACCCCAGTAGGACACAGCACCAGTCAAGCAGATCACCAGTAACGCAGATCACTTTTCAAGTGCGTACTTTTTTGCGACTGCCGCCAAATAGCTCACTTGAGCTTCTCAAAGAATTTTATAGTTTGCTTCGAGTAATCGCGCGAGTTCGACTGAAACGCGCGACTACTCCTTTGTTTTGCTTTGGACGCGAAAATACTCCGCGACTTTTTTCAGCACTGGATCATCTTCCAGTGACTCTGAGATCGAATTGGCAGTCTTTACCGTTTCGTCCGACGCTTGCTTTTCCTCAGAGTTCTTGACTTTTGAATTCGCGTTCTTGTCGAGCTCACTTACAGGAGACTCGGCCTCTCTCCAACGACGATAAAGCAGTCGTGTTTCTTCTTCATTCAACTTCACTTGCAAGGCTTCTGTAGGGAGCACACCCCACTGATCTTTATCGGTTGATCGCGGGCTGCGATGAATGTTCGCACCCGATGGCGGGAAGTACTTGGCCGTTGTCAATTTCAATCCGCTGCGACCACCATCCAGCACAAATACTTGTTGGATCGTTCCTTTGCCGTAGCTTCTTTCGCCAGCGACAACGGCGCGGCCACGATCGCGCAGAGCGGCCGCTACGATTTCACTGGCACTGGCCGAACCACTGTTGACCAACACGGCAATCGGTACATCTTCAGCAATGAGCGTTCCTGGAGTTGCTTCGTAGACCACCTTATCCTCGGGCTGCCTTCCTTGAATGGTGACAATCGAGCCATTTTCTAAAAACATATCGCACATATCGACGGCAGCAGGAAGCAATCCACCTGCATTCTCTCTCAGATCAATCACGATCGCTTTCGCTTTAGGCTTGACGATCTCAAGAGCCTTTTTGAATTCATCGCTAGTCTTCTCACCAAAGATATCCACTCGTATATAAGCGATTGCATCTTCACCTGGTAAAAAGTACTCCCACGAGTTATCGCGTTGCCGCTTTACTCCGACGACCGATTCGACTTCCACGGCGGCGCGGCGAATGTCCAAGGTGATCAACTCGCTCGGCTTTTCTAAATCAGAACTTTTTCGTTGCAATTGCAATCGTACACTGGTCCCTCCTGGCCCGCGCAAGAGTTTCGAGGCATCAGCCACCGACATCCCCTCGGTCGACTTGCCATCGATTTCCATAATGATGTCACCTGGCTCAACTCCAGCTTTATACGCAGGCGATCCAGCAAGTGGGGCAACGACCGTTAATCGCTCTACACTAGGAGGCCCTTCTAGGCTAACACCTAACCCTTCGAACTGCTGACGCAGAAAATCCTGAAAGGGTTGATATTCCACAGGAGGAATGTACGACGAGTAGGGATCCAGATCGGCCAACATTCCCGACATTGCCGAATCAAATAACTGACGCTGATCCACCGGTTCCACATAAGCCCGGCCAATCAATTGCATCGCGGTTCCGATTTCACCAGAAAGACGCAATCGGCGTGCTTGGTAAAAACATCCAAGACAGATCACCATAGCGACACAGATGATTTGCAAATTTCTCGTCAACATCTTTGCCAACCTATTCCTTTGAGAATCCTTAATTCTCGGCAAAGCCTTGGAACGCAATCACGATCTCGAACTTCGATAGAAACTCACTTTTGCATTGAGCCAACCTGCCAACGATCCATTCCGCAACAAAATGCAATTCCATTAACTGCCTCACATCATCTTTAAAGTGAGACGGATACGAGCTTGTTACTCATGCACAGCGGTTTCGTTTTCGCGAAGCCTACGCAGTTGTCCACAAGCTGCTTGGATGGAATCACCTTTGCGCTGTCGGAACATCACATTGATACCACCTTCCAACAACGCACGACGAAAATGATGGATCCGTTCTGGCGAAGGAGTTTCATAAGGCAAACCGGGTACCGGATTATAGGGGATAACGTTCAGCATCGCCCCTCGATGCGATAATAATTTGACTAGGTCATCCGCACATTCAGGCGAATCGTTAATCTTTGACAGCAACACATATTCGAATGTCAAGCGTCGACCTGTTCTTTCGAAGTATCGATCGGCAGCCTGAAGGATTGCGCCAATACCAACTTTGCTGTTGGTCGGTACGATCTTGTTGCGCAGTTCATCGGTCGGGGCATGCAAGGAGACGGCCAAGTGGAAAGGGATCTCATTTTCTGCAAGTCGATCTATGGCCGCTGGCAAGCCAACTGTGCTAATGGTGATACGGCGCGGCGATATTCCCAATCCCTCAGGATGCCTAGCAATATCAAGTGCACCTAAAACATTCTGCAAATTGGCCAGCGGTTCCCCCATGCCCATCATCACAATGTGACTGAGTCTTTCATCGCCCGGTAGCAGACGCTGAAGCTTGAGCATCTGTTCGAGAATCTCGCCGCGAGTTAGATTTCGATCAACACCATCAAGTCCACTGGCGCAAAACACACACCCCATCCCGCAACCAACCTGACTACTGACACAAATCGATCGCCGCCCCTCTTCGCGCAAGAGCACACATTCGATCCGACCACCATCAGCCATTTGCAGCAAAAGCTTTTCTGTACCATCTTCCGCTTCTTGATGAGCGACAACGGTGGAGGTCCAAAGAAGCAGTTGCTCCATGAGTTCATTGCGGAGTGCCTTGGGCAAATCGGTCATATCTTCGAACGATTCGGCCCTCCCTTCATAAATCCATTTCCAAATCTGCTTGGCCCGATAAGTTGGGTACCCGCGTTCCTTGAGCCACTGCTGTAGAGTCGCTAAGTCCCAATTCAGTACATGATTTTGAGGGAGCGAGGCTCGTTTTGAATCCACAATCGGGAGCATAAATAATCCTGTTCCATTCCTCATCGCCATTCGACTTGCATGGTATTATAACGTCGCTAGGCAAAAAGGCTTTTGGGGCTTTTCCGTAAATCCAACGGATTCCTACGTTAAGAGCCCCACATCCCAACCACTGGCGGATTTCGATGCTTGAATTGGCCAAGATTGGGCCCATATTTTTTCCCGAACTAAATCTCCCTTACTGCCCCCCAAGTGAATGCTATGACGGAAATATCTGAAAAACGGGCTATCGAATTAGTAACTCGCTTGATGGAAATACCTGGCCCAAGTGGCCAGGAATTGGCAATTTCTCAGGCTGTCGAGCAATTGTTACTAGGTGCCGGAGTTCCTGAAAGCTGCATCAAACGGGATAAGGCCCACAAGCGAGGTCACTTTGGCGGCGAAACGGGCAACCTGATCGTCAAGCTTCCAGGAACGCGCCGTGGACCGAGAGTTCTTCTCAGTGCCCACCTCGATACGGTACCGATTTGCGTTGGTTGCCGCCCGCAACGTCGACTAGATAAGATTGTCTCTTCACTTTCCACAACCGGCCTCGGTGCCGATAATCGCGCAGGCGTCGCCGTTGCCTTGATAGCTCTTCTGGAAATACTCGAGCGAGGTCTTGATCATCTTCCACTCACACTTTGCTTCTTTGTCCAAGAGGAAGTGGGGCTACAGGGGAGTCGCCTTTTGCAACCAAGCTTGCTCGGCAAACCCAAGCTCGCGTTTAACTTCGACGGTGGCAGCCCAGCCAAGCTGACACTCGGCGCGACCAGCGGCGTACGAATCACGGCGCATTTCCATGGGATTGCAAGTCATGCCGGAATAGCACCAGCGGATGGTGCTAATGCGATCACCGCCGCTTCGCTGGCAATCGCTAAATTGCAAAACGACGGTTGGCTCGGAGCCGTCAAGAAAGGAAAGTGGGCCGGTACCAGTAACATTGGAGTGCTTCAGGGAGGTAACGCTACGAATGTTGTTGCAGAGTCAGCGTTGGTGCGCGCCGAAGCGAGAAGTCATAACAAAGAATTTCGAGATCGAATTGTTCAAGCCATTATCGATGCCTTCGCTTGGGGCGCTGCCAATGTGAAAAATCAAAACGGCAAAAGCGTCGAAGTCGAAGTCGAATCGCGTATCGATTATGAAGCGTTTCGCCTAGAAAAAGATTCCCCTTCGGTTGTTGCAGCAGCCTCTGCTGTTAAAGCCCTTGCACTGGAGCCGGTATTCGCTATCGCGGATGGTGGACTCGATGCTAACTGGCTTTTCCAACACGAAATCCCTGCAGTAACGTTCGGTTGCGGCCAACGCAACGTACACACCACCAACGAGTATCTCGACATACCCGATTACCTCAACGCGTGTCGAATTGCGACTTGGCTAGCACAGCATGCCGATCGGAACGAGGCACCATGAAACTCCTACAAGCGACACGATCATTCGAGACGCTTTGAATTGAATCCAAGTCGCATTTTTAAACACTGCTTGAAAATGCCCCCGAACTACGGGCAAAGCTCATCGATATGGAAAGCAAACTATGAAACCAGACGACGAACTCTGCCTGTGCTTTCACGTCTCGTGGCGCAAAGTAATTAATTATGTTCGAGTTGAAAAAGTAACCCTGCCCAGCCAGGTAAGCCAATGCTTCGGAGCGGGAACTGGCTGCGGCTGGTGCCGACCTTTTCTGAATCGCTTGGTTCAACAGGTCAATGAAAATCCTCCCTCGCCAGCAACCATTGAGCAATGGATGGCCGACAAGAGCCCTCGCAAAGATCGATATGAAACGGGCCGAAATGCTCACCGAACCGCAGCGAATGATTCGTCCAAGCAAGCAACCGAATCCAACGCTGAGCCGGAATCAATTTCGCCGGAGCAAGATGGCACAGAGGCCAATAAAAACGCCGACTAAAGTTAGCCTTACTAATGATGTAGCAGCGAATCGAGAATTTTGACAGCTCCCCCGAAAGCTTGCTATTCCTTTAGCAAATCCTAAGTGGCCAACCGGCACTGGAGGAATTCAACGGACGCAAGGGTTGAGCCGTATCTCACAATCGACCGATAACTCCCCCAAACGGCTCATTTCCAGCCCCTCTACGCGTACGTCCCAAAGCTTTCGTAGGTCGAATCCCTCCCTGAAACAGCTAGAAGCCGTTTGGGCTGGGAGAATTCGTTGATTTCGATTAAGATGAAAGGGTCGGTAAAGTCTAATTTCCAGCATTGCCGGCTTATGTCAGTCAATAGTTTCGGTTCGGGCGATAGTCCCGAGGAGCAAAAAATGGCACGTGGGGTTACAAATCGAAAAGCATTGCGAGAAGCACACGACGCGGCAGAAGCTCGAGCAGCAGCCGAAGGCGATGTGAAAGCAGAAAAGAAAAAGAAGGAACCCGCCAAAAGAACTCGCGCGAAGAAGGAACCAGCTGAAGTTCGAGTCAAAGTGCAGTGGGCTGTTTTCAGCCAAAACCTAAAGAAAGTCGCTACCTTTGATTTCAATCAAGAAGCACAAGCTCGAAAGAAAGCTGAGGAATTAAGTCAGTCCAGCGGCAATAATCACTTCGTTCAAAAGATGAAGGAACCTGTGACCGTTTGAGCTTGTAGCAACCAAGCTGGAAACTTTAAAGGGTATAAACTGGGCCAGTAGAAGTTGGGCCAGTAAAAGTTGGGCAGCTAAGACTTAAACAGTTCAGCCTAAGTTAATCGTGCGTATCGGAAGCCAGCGACTATTCATGGTTTCTCTTTCCATCGGAATTACGCTACATCGATGATGAGCACCCGCGTTGTTCGTTTAACCTCTGCAACGCCGGGTGCCATCGGTTCCTTGCTTCTCACAGGGCCAGATGCGAACGATTTAGTAGCTCGCTTTTTTCGCCCGCGTTATCCCATAAAGGATTTGCGCCATCGCTTGCCGATCTCTGCAGCACTGTTTGGCTTTTGGTCCATCAGTCCTCTAACGGCCGAAGAACTGGTTGTTTGCCGCACTCAAGAAACCAGCTACGAACTCCATTGCCACGGTGGCCTGGTCGTAGAACAAATCATTAAGCAATTAGTCGATTGTGGCTGCCAGTGGGAACGCGAACAAATCATCGATAGTTTACTTGGCGAGCGATACAAAACGATTGAACGGCTCGCACATCAGTCGCTCATCGAAACCGTAACTGAAAAAACAGCAGCCGTTCTACTAGATCAGAAACGAGGTGCCCTGCGATTGGCGTTGGAGAAAATCTCTCAACATCTCTTGGGTTTAGGGACTACAGAGGCAACCGCTGACCTAGAGCGATTGATGGTCACCAGCGGCCTCGGCGCTCACCTGACGCTTCCATGGAATGTCCAACTGGCTGGACCTCCTAATGTTGGCAAGAGCAGCTTGATGAACCGTTTCTTAGGCTTTCAGCGAGCGATCGTACACGCCTCGGCCGGCACCACACGAGACCTCATTCAAGGCGTGACTTCATTAGACGGTTGGCCTGTTCGTTTTACCGATTCCGCTGGAATTCGTGACTTCGATCCATCGGTTTCGCAAATCGAGCAAACGGGAATCGAGAGAAGCTTGGAAGCAGCTCGGCGAATGGATCTTATTCTTTTGATCATGCACCCTGGTCATGGTTTCCAGGCCGTTCATCAAACGCTTGAAAGAACCTGGCCCGAGAAATGCCTGCGAGTCCTAAATCAATGTGACACCATATCCCGCCAACATGCCGAGCAATTAGCACAAACTCTTAAGGCGGTTCCAGTGAGCGCCGTTTCTGGCGATGGCATCAAGGAACTGCTCGATCAAGTGATTACTAAGCTTGTCCCTGATGCACCCACGCCTGGCGAACCTATCCTGTTCCGAGCGGAACTAGCGGAACGAGTCAAGGAATCATTGAGAGAACTTCGGCTCGGCAATACAGCGCGGGCACTCGTTGTGATCCAGCAACTACTGGAGGAATGATGGATCTTACTGACTTGTTTGCTAATCAGCCAACGAACCGGTAATTCCGCGAACTTTTTCCCAAAGGCGTTCGTAGCGATCGCTAGCGGTAAATCCCGAAAAAATGACAAGCCGTTGCCTTGAGCTTTGGGTAGACCTCCCTCTGACTATTGAAGACATTGTGGGGTAACCTATACTTAAGGCTTGAATTGCCGCAATTTAATTGCATTTACAAAACTCTGGGAGCCCATTCATGCTCAAGTCATTTCGTTTTTACGCACTAAGCCTTTCTGTGGTCACAGGTTTGGTGTTGGCAGGATGCGATGCTCCTGCAGCTAAGACTTCTCCTGCCAAGAACACCCAAAATGCCGACTCGCACGACCATGCCGGCGAAAAGGGTGATGCGCACGATCACGACCACGACCACTCCAATTTAAGCCTGGCTGACACCGTCAAAGAAATCGATGGGTTCCGCAAAACTATCGCAGATGCGCTTGCAGCCAACGATGCGGAAAAAGCCCATGACCCACTCCACGAAATAGGCCACTTAATTGAAGGACTTCCCGCTGCTGGCACCAAGGCTTCTTTGTCGGAAGCCGATCAAGCGGAATTAACCAAGTCTGCAGATGCACTGATGGAGGCCTTCGGAAAGATCGATGAAGGCATGCATGGCAAAGAGGAAGTGAAATACAGTTCTGTTTCCGAACAAATCGACAAGGCAATGGAAGTGTTGCGCAAAGTTGCCAAAGTCGAATAATGAGAAAAACGGATCCGCTTGGATCCTGCAACAATAAACTGTCGGCAGAAATCATTTTGAAAGGTGATTTCTGCCGCTGATTCACTTGATGCTTGCTCTCTGACAAAAACACAATCCACTGGAACTACTTCGATGCGAAAATTTTCTTATGCGATGCTGCTCGGAATCTCAGTCGCAGGAGTCGCTGCAGGAATCGTGGGTTGCGGATCTTCCGAGTCGACTCAATTTGCAGCAGTTCGGAAAGTGGTGCTATTAACGGAAAAGCCATCGGAGTTGCAATCGTTTGCGGAAGCAAAAGAGCACGTAGCCGATAATCCGAGCGTCACGATTCGTGGCAAAATTGCAGCCGGTGACTTCGATCCGTTCGAAGCTAATAAATCAATTTTTACGATCACCGAAATTCCTGCCGAAAGCCACGAGGGCGAACCGGGACACGATGCGGATAATTGCCCCTTTTGCAAACGCCGAGCAAAGGATGCTCCAATGGCACTGGTTCGCGTTTCTGACGAACAAGGAAATCTTTTTCCTTTTAGTGCTGCTAACATCTTAGGTCTTCGAAAAGACCAAGTCGTCATCGTTCAAGGCAAAGCTGAATATAAGTCCGACTTGGATCTATTCACCATAGATGCTAAGAAACTATTCATTCAAGAAAGCAAGTAGAGTCTGACTTGCGATAAGAGCTCTACCCGTTTTTTT
>B570J29032_109959386_pt1 | contig 24108 bp, 41 predicted proteins | sample LakMenEpi16Nov12_FD_29032 | JGI IMG/M metagenome (IMG submission 29032) | reverse complement strand
ATAATACCTGACTTACCACATCCTGGTTCACCGTACATTAATATCCCTCGTTTATGGATAAAATTATACTCCTTATACTTTTCTTTACGATCCCAAAAGTTTTTAATGTCTCTTAGAATGTCCATTATCTCATATGATGGTAACTGGTACAATTCATCAGTTTTAAATGGTTGTTTTTTCAACGTATGTTTTTGAGCGTCTCTATTCCAAGTCATCTCATAAACCCCTGATGGTACCTTTTCAATTGATTGGAATGATGGTACAAACTCTTCATCAGGTAATGATCCCCAACAAGTTGGCGATGGTGATGTTTTATTTTCAACATATTCATTTTTTAAAGTCGTCAAAGTTTCCATTGCTTCAATTTCTTTTAACTCTTCAATGTAATCATCTATTTGATATTCTCTCATCTTACTAATATTGGGTGTATAATTATTAATATTTCTTCTGTTTTATCTTTTATTCTCACAACTCTATCTTTGTGAATTTTTAAAGTTTCTTTTGAGTTTTTTGTTTTCAAGTGTTCGAACTGAGTTTTCATTTCTGTTCTCGCATCTGATTCTTTTTTGAAGTATCCGAAGTAGTCATCACAACCACCAACTCCTCTTGTTCTATCGTAAACCCCATATATCAGGTCGTTGTCTTTTGCCATTATAATTTATTAGCAATTTGTTTAATAATCTCTTGATCTTCTATTGTTAATTGGTAATGACCGTTCCAAAGTTTTGTTAAGTCGTTTCTAAAGTCATATTCACCCAGTGATTCATCATCTCCTCTTACAAGTTTCCTAATTTCAGAATTTGGGTGTGATTGTAAAATACCATCCTCGTATAACCATTCCGCTATAGTTCTTTTGTCCCCACGATCCATTTCATTATAGATATTATCTAAATCAACATCAATTCTAATCCAACTCATTTGTTATTTTTTTTAATGTTAAGTAAAAAAAGTGACCCCATCAAGTTAATGGGAGTCACCTACGTTATTTTTTTCACCATAGATCAAATAATCCGGATTAATAATCTTAGCAATTTTGTGTCTACTACCATCCAAAGATTTAACAACAACACCTTCGTGAGGAACTTTAGTTCCGTGAATGTTGTTATTGAACACGTATTTATCTTGTTCTTCTTTTGACCAAAGTCCTGAATACAATGTTTCAACTTCTTCCAACCCCATACATTTGAAGTGAGTTGATTGATAAATGTTATCCTCATATACACCGTCAACCTCAACATCAAATCCGGCAAAACGAATATCAGTCAAACCATAGTCGTAATTCTTTTGTATTCCGTGTCCGTAGATCTCACCATAGATGATAAAACCAGACCCTATACCATCAGGTAAATATGTGTCTTTAACGTGATCCCAAAGTTTTTTACGAATATTGTATTTTTCCTCAATCGTTTTCCACACATCACTATTGTAGAACCCTTGAGAGTCAGATCCTTTCTCTACGTTATGTGATCCGTACACATATTCATAACCAACCCATTGATTACCAAACCATCCACGGATTTTATCCAAGAATGAAAGTTTTTTCTTTTTTACAATCCCGTAACGAGCATTTGTCCCGTGTAATTTACGAGTGATCACAACGTCATCGTCCTCGTTAAACATATCAGGCACGTTCTTCATATTTGGGAATTTGTAGTAAACGTGGAAGTTAGGGTTTTGGTGGTACTTGAATTTTCTACCCCCAACACTCATCTCAACCATCTTAACTGGTGGTTCGTACTTAAAGATTTCCAACAACTCCATACAATCAGATCCTTCGTAACGCCATTTTTCAGGAATAAATGAAATTGGGATAATTAAACATTCCGAATAAACACCTCTCAACTTAACAGTACGAACACGACCACCTTTACGCAAGTAATTGGTTACGTTCATTGCATCTGATAATTTAACAGGGATAACTGCATCCGTAGTTGCTACAACTACCGAATCACCCGTTTTATATTCGCCTTTTTTGATGATAGCATTCCATCCACCGATAACACCTAATTCTATGTTGTCTGCTCCTTCTATTGGTTTAACCTCTCCGATTACACCAACATAACATACGCTATTATTATTTTCCATTTTTATACGTTTTTAAATTCTTCTTTCACTAACTCTATTTCTTCTTCCAACCTTCTGAGTTCTCTAGCAATCATTTCTTTAATAACCTCTTTGTTATAGAAACTCACCTCACTTGGTGTTCGAAAATGTCCTCCCGATGTATAGTTAATTGTTACGTTCAAACCACAACTTTTAAGTGCGGTTTCTAGTTTGTATTTTTGTCTTTCCAACTTTTCAAGGTTTTCTTTAACTTTTTTTGCCTGTTCAAATTTTTCTAATTCCATATCTTAATTTTATACGGTATGTTCAATTTGTACTCTTACACAATTTTGTGGCATTCTATTTAAGTGTCGATAATTGTTGATGTATCCCATCATATTACCACTTCCAACAGCGTTTGCCGAATGAACCACAACCTCAACTACAGGTTTACCGTCTAGCCATTGATTAACCAACCACTTTGTACAGTCCATACCAGTTTTTTCTGTAATATTATCATAATTGATTGTATAATTTTTCACAACACCATAGTGCCATTCTGCCATCGCACTATCACCTAAGTCGTGATCCAATGATATTAATTCAATGTTCTCCATTCCGATTGAGTTTACCTTTTGAACGAACTCATCATAAGAACGTACAACGATCCAACTTGGATCTACCGGTGTACGAACATCATCTAGGTAAATGCGATAACCTTTTAAATTTTCTCCCATATTAAATTTTTATAATTTTTTAATTGTTATTCAACATCATATAAACCATCTTTTTGATCTTCCTCCATCATTTTCACCAAAAGAGCTTTCCTACTATACTTTCTTATTAATTTGAATGTCTCACCGATATCTGTGAAATTGGATGGTGGGGAATCGTTTCTCACAGGAAGAAATATTAATGTAAACCCGTGATTACCTGCCAACTTTTCTTTTACTCTGATACCACATATTTCATCGATATAAACCCAAGGGTAATTCCCGACAAGTTTAACTTCAATTCCAATTTTTTTCAATCTTTCTACAAATACTTTGATCTTATCGCCAGTCAATTTTGTGGGATCATTTTCTCTTTCCATATAGGTTCCAAATTTTGTTTCTATTTTTTTCATCTTAATACGTATGAATGAATTACTATTACCAATTCACCATTAACTATTGACCTATCCTTTTGAATATCGATGTGAGTCATACCGAAATCCTCCTTTAATCGGTTTGATTGGATTTCAACCTCGTGTTCTGCATCTTCTATGTTTTCAAAAAACCCAAAATAGGAGTCACAATCCCCTGTCTTATCACACACTCCGTAAATTATCTCTCTTTGACCCATAACATTCTAATTTTTTATCTGTAACATTCCACAAATCTTTTTTACCGTCAGTCATATGGCAATTGTGTTTCTTACCGGTTTTTTCAGCAAAATTAACAATCATATCGTTATGATGATTTTTAATAAAGTGTGGACATTCTTTGCAAGGTTTTTTCATAATACAAAGATATGAAAACTATTTTAATAAAACAAAATTATTTTTTAATCGGAGAAGTTCCAACAATTTCAATGGATACCGGAGCAATCCCTCTTTTAATGAAGTCCAATTGTTTTGCGGTGCCGTAAGATAAATCGATTATGTGTTTGGATGACTTTGGTAATCTATCATTAATTTTAACAAACCTAACCGAATCATTGAGGAGATTGGTAACTTTCACTAAGGTTCCAAACTTAAGAGTTTTATGAGCCCCAAATAAACTATCCTTATGAAACTTTTCTCCCGACGCGGTTAACCTTCCTGTGTAGTTTTGACCGTAGTAAGAAGCGGTACCTTTGCGTACGTCATTAGGTGTTGTGAACGATAAAGTTATAAGTAATATGGGTATCAAAAATTTTCTCATAGTGTAAAAGTATGAAAAAATTGTCGATAAATAAAGGTTTTAGGTTATCTCTTAAACTTAAACTCAGTTTCTAATTTTGACTTACCGTGTTTTTTATCCATAAGTTTTTGATGTAATTCCCAATTAATTATAGATTCACTAACAGGTTGATCATCTTTAGCCATTGCATAAAGTTTACCTATTTTCTTCAACATTTTTGTTGCAATATAATTGAAGTTTTCAATTTCATCTTTGAAAAATTGTGTTGTATTACCTTTGTATTTTGAAATGTGGTTTGCAAACTTGTTTTTCAATTTGTCCATCTTTTTTTCTTCTTCATCGTCAACTAATGATGACCCCATTAAACCCCTAAATAACGATCTAAGTTCGTCTCTAGAATTACTAGTCATATCAATAAATGTTGACATTTTAGTATTAACTAAATTAATATACACTATTTCCAAAATTCTACGGATTTTTTGTTCCTCAGTAAGTTCAGACGGGTCCTCATCTATGTGAATAAGAACTTTATCCACCTTATCCATATCGTTACGTAAACCTTCAATAAGTTTCTCAAAAGTGAAATTCTTAATTTCAAGTAATTCTCTATACACCCTGTTATTACTTAGAAAGTCTTTAAACTGTGATTTTGTAATATTATCAGATTTAAGTTGTGATGCAACTTCAGTTGTTCTAACTAAATTTTCCGCAATAGTTGTATAATACAAATACCTCATAAAAGTACCGTCAATTATTGGAATACCAAAGCTACCGTAATTATGGGTTGCTCTGTATTCAGCGTCTCTACCAATCAAATCAAGTTCTTTTGACTGTTTGTCATATTTGTGTTTTAATTCGTGAGCGATTGATCCCAAATGTTCTGATCTGTCCTCAACATACACATCGTAAAGATCACTAGGTTCCCAATTTTCACCAACACCATATGTAATTTCAATTTCCGCGGTCTCTGATTTCTGAATTCTTTTCATCATTACTTTTCTATCAAAATGAAAAGATTGACCCATACCCATAGATATAATAACAGGTTTACCTTTTATTTGTTTTGGGTATTCCTCAATATTAACAACAAGTTCAAAATCTTCGATATTTATTTTCTTTTTATCACCTAATTCAATATCAACCTCATTAGAAAATTCATATTTTTCGTCCTTAGTTGTGATACTTTTTAGATCTTGTCCGATTAAATCGTATATCTTTTCTGCAGCATCTAAAATAGAATCAGGAACCCCCAAGGCTTCCGTTATAAGTCGTAATTGATTTTCGGTAATGATAATGTTTTTCATACTAATAAATATATTGGAGTTGTAGTTTATCCTACAACCCCAATGATATCATCTAGGTGGTGATCATTCTCTATTTCAGACACTATAGTTCTTTTGTCCATCATATGAACAATCTCAGTAAGACTATATGGTTGGAGGTTATTTCCGTCCACCCCAACATCTAATCTTTTACCGTTACCCCATTTTCTACTTGCCGGTAAGTGTACGTGTCCGTGAAGGTGAATAACACCTTTATTTAAACCATTCCAACTCGCAAATGGATAGTGAGTCATCACAAAATTTGCACCATTTATACTTACCTGAAGGTAGTCACTAACAGATAAGAACATATCTTTTATGTTCTCTCTGTTATTTCTAATGTGGTGATCGTGATTTCCCAATACTAAGTGGATATTTTTACATATCAATCGGTCCAAGAATATTTTAATAAATTCAAACCCACCAAATGCAATATCACCTAACATTATTAATGTATCATCCTGACCTACATTGGAGTTAATGTTGTCAACTAACGTGTTGTTCATCTGATCCAGAGTGTTGAAGTCTCTCGTACTATCCACAGGAACTTTCCCGTCCGTCGTTCTCCATTCCGTCACACCTCTACAGATATTTTTATGGTTATAGTGGGGATCTGATGTAATCCATACTCTACCTGTTGTTAATATTTTATCAAATTTCATCATATCTTAATTTCAAAACGATCTCTCATTTTAGTTAATACTTCTTCAGGAACATCGTGTTGATTAATTCCTCCGTGTCTGTTTTCAACGACTATTGAGAATACTTTATACCCGTATGTCTTCGCTAATTCAAAATAAGGTTCCATCTCCCACTCTTGTGTAAATGTGTTAGAAACTACAACAGGAGAATGTTCCAATCTCATTAAGAAATCCATTTCTTCTTGACACCATTGATGAGCATCCTTTATTTTTGATGGTTCAAAATTGTAATTACCATCACTATCAACAAAAAACATATCCGCCTCTTTATGACAATAATCTTTCTTCACTAATGATTTTGCAAATGTTGATTTACCTGAACCAGGAATTCCACGAACGATGTATAATATTTTTTCCATAGGACAAAGATAATAAAAAAAATTGCATAAAAAAAGGGAGATCACTCTCCCTTTGTAAATTACTTTTAAAGTTATATTCTAAATGTTCTAATACCTAAGTGTTTTTCAATAGCATTTTTAGTATTATTACCACATATACCATCTTCGGATAAACCAGCATTAAAACATTTATTTAATGATGCTTGAATAGCCCTAACCTCATCATTTGTTTGTTCCATAATAAGTGCTGATTCAACAAGATTTTGTCTTAATTTACTATATTGTTCTTTAGTTAATTTAATTTTGCTCATTTTATATTTTTTTTAAATGTTTTATTAGTTAGCCCAATTTTTAATATTGTCTTGAGATATTTTTGTATCAACTTTTTGATCTTGAGTGGCTCTCCAATCATCCGCAAATTGTTCTTCATCTTGTGATCCACCACCACCAACAACTGAACAACCTTTAGATTTTAACGCTTTTAATGCCTCTTGGTAGTCAAATCCATATCTATCACCTCTTCCACCTCCTCCACCAGGAATAACAGGTGGGTTTGTATTGTCAACAGGTGGTTTTGTACCATCAGATGTCTTTTTATTACATTTCCATCCGGATTTTTTCCATGCCTCAACACTACTAAAACCACATTTTTTAGCTTTATCTAAGTAAAAATTTTTATTTGCCTTTTTAGTGTTACTTATAAGGGTAGTGATTGGTAACCAAACGTGACTTCTCCAATCGTCATCACCATCAATGTCACCGTCTAAAGCGTCATATAATGTTTCTCCACGTCTCCTATAATATAATGAAGCCATCTTACATAAATCAGGTATTGTCAATAATTTATTTAAATTTCTTTCTATCCCTTCAAGATTTGTATTTCCAAGTCCAGCAACCGCAGAATATATATTATCAGCAATGTCCGTTAATGCCCCGTCAGAATTTTTTGTTTTCCCCAAATTACCTTTTTGAGTTCTACATTTTTTTAGAACTCCAAGTACGTTATCCGCAGCACCTCCACCAGTTGTGAACCAACCAGCAACACCACCAACAACGGTACCTACTACAGCACCAATAGCCGTTCCAACAACAGGAACAATACTACCTACCGCAGCACCTGTTGCGGCTCCAGCTCCCGCACCAGCAGCAACTCTACCAATATCTTGGCCGGTATCTTCACTTATATTTTCTCTTTCTTCTTGAATTTTTTTCTTATGTAGAGTAAGAATACGTTTAGATTCTTCCTCCGTTAATACAAATTTCTTCTCCATAGTGTATTTTTTTTATTATATAAATATACGGCAAATAAAAAAAGGTGAGATTTCTCTCACCTTAATTTTGGGTCAACAAGGATTTGTTGACGACTCCACCACCTTATTTTTATAGTATAAGGAAACTATTGTTTGTACATCCAAATTTTAATAACAGATTCACTTGTAAAAATATCATTAAATTGTTTATTCAAAATATTACCACTTGTTAAGTTATACTCAACCAAATTACAACTTATATGTCCCCAAGGTGTGTTATTTAAATTCAACTTATATCCTGTTGGTGTTGAATAAATCCCGTATGTTGACTGAACCCCGTTGAACGAGTACGTTGTGTTAGTAATAAACTTTAATGTATCAGATCTCATTTCTTCACTAAGGTCTGTGTTTAACACTTTACCAATCACCCAAGTTGTATTCTTTATAGTTACCGTAGAATCGACCAAAGTTGGGTTCGTAATAATTGGTTGTGGTGCAATTGGTTGTTGAGGTCTTATTTCTTGTTTGACACAAGAACTCATCACCAACATAATACCGATAAAATAAATCAAACTCTTCATCATACTAAACTTTCAATTTTGTTTCTAACTTGCTCACTCAAACTTATTTCAGACACATTTGTGATTACCACAGAATCTTTTAAAATCTTATGTGGTATGTGAACCAAAAATGTGTTACCATCAAAGTAAGATAAATCTTCTTTTAAGTTCAACGCCCCATCCACCATCTTTAAGAAGATCTTAAACTGAATTGGGTCAACAAAAGATTCAGAAAGTAATGTTCCGAATTTTTCGTTCATAATTCTAATGTTGTGATTGAATGTTAATTTTACCATCTGTGATTTATTTCTACAAATATAGTGAATCTTTTCTAATGAAAAAAATATTTAGAACTTTTTTTATGATATTTATCAATATGAAAGTTAAAATAAATGATAATCTTTTTAATGTTAAAACCGTAATAACGTCAAAGGACACTCAGAATGGTATGATGAATCGTAAATTTAATGATTCCTATGATGGTATGTTATTCTTTATGGAAAACGGACCACACTCTTTCTGGATGAAAAATTGTGTGGTTCATTTAGATATCATTTTTATTAACGATGATGTTATCACAAAAATACATCACAACTGCAAACCTTGCCTATCTGACGATTGTAACCACTACGAAGGTAATGGTGAAATGGTTTTAGAGTTACAAGGAGGTGATTGTAAAAAATATGGTATTAAAGAAGGTGATACAATATCGTTACTTTAACGAATCAAAGAATTGTTGTACCGGATCACCACCAGATAATTCATCATCTTCCGAATCCATTTCTACTTCTTTACCACCTAACAAATTACCAAAAATGCTTGACGAATCTTTAGTTGGTTTTTTAGTGTCTTCGCCATCCTCAACCTGTTCTACAATCTTTTTAAATTGTTTTTCTGTTATTAAATAATTTTTCATCTACTATAAATATCACTCACTTTCGATTTTAACTTTTGTTTTTTCATCAACAAAAACCTGAACCCTTCCTCGAGCAACTTCGGCATAGTTTGGACTTAACTCTATACCCAACCATCTACGATCTAAAATTTCAGCCGCCACCAAACTTGTACCTGACCCAGCAAATGGATCCAAAACTACATCGTTCTTGTATGATAATATCTTGATCGCTTTTGTTGGGATGTCCATTGAGAAGGTTGCCTTGGTGAGTGACTTTGTATCTGCAAAGTAATTCCACTGGCCAAAAACAAGCTCCATAAACTCTTTCTTATCAGTTTCTTCATAGACCTTTTTATTCCTTTTTGTTCCATCTTCATTTTCAATTTCAGTTAATTCACCCATCCATTGTGGTTGACCTTTAATCTTTTTAATGTGTTGTTTCTTATATGCCAATATCACACACTCCTTAGGGTTATAAATATACGGACTTGATGGACTCATCCAAGATCCCCAAGCTGTTGTCTTGCTTCTATGTGGAGATTGTTCCTCAAGGTCAACGATCCCAAAGAACCCATAACCAATCTCTTTCATAATTTGCCACATTTCAGAAACAAAGAAAATTCTTCCACCCTTTTTCTGTCTATTAATCTCGTAAGGGATGTTCAACGCAATACGACCATCATCTTTTAACAATCTATACGCTTCACTTAACCAATTTTTGGCAAACTTTACATACTCTTCAAACTCAACATCATCTTCGTGTACGTCGTAAGCAATCCCCACACCATAAGGTGGTGATGTTACGATTAGATCCACAGATCCTTCCGGTAATGTTTTCATTACTTCGGTACAATCTCCATTTATTATTTTTCCTGTTTCTATCATTCCCTAATTAATTACGCTATTGTTTCTAAATAATCCCACACTTCATTTGAGAACTCCTCAAAAAGGTCTCCATCCTCATCATTTGATAAATCAACAATGAATTCATCGACACAAAAGTCTACAATTATTTCGTGAACTTCTCCTAATGTTTGTTCGTCATTTTTTAATCCCTCATATTGATTAAGGATCTGATTTTTTTGTTCTTCCGTTAATTTCATTTTACTTAAATTATTGATGTTATTGCTTGAGCTAATTTATAACCTGTGAATGCACCTATTGCTGCCGATCCCGGTAAAACAATAAACTTACCCAACATAGTTTCATATTTCTTCCTATTAACAATATAAGAAATTAATATGTAATAGACAATGTAGTTAATTAAAACCAAAAAGTCCAGTTCTTTCGCCACAAACACAACGATTGAGTTTCCAAGGAATCCCCACATAAAATTAATGAGAGTTTCACGGATTAACTCACCCGGAGTTGTGATGGCGTCTAATATACTAATCTCTCTATCAAGACCTGTCTTTTTCGAGTGTCTCGATGTGGTGTTGAAGGTACCATTGGGCTTTCCTGAGGTCCTCGAGTTCTTTATCTTTTCCTTTTTTTCCTGCACGTGATATATATTTTACCGTATTTCCTAATGAGAATCCTAATTCCCAAGCATCAATAACTTTGATTGACTCATAAGGGTTATTTTCACCACCATAATGATTTGGGTGATTTACTTGTTCGTTATTATTTTCCATTTTAATTAATTATTTTTTTCAGTTGTAAGTTCGTGATCGTCATCATTTTGATATTCACTTAATAATTCGTCATTAGACATAGTTCCATATTTCTCACTAAGACCATTCATATCAACATTATTGTTCATTATAGATTTCATCTCGTAAATTTGTTCCGCTAAACTAAGTGATGTAACGATCTCTTGGATGATTTTATATGGGTCGGCGTTTGATCCTGGTCTACGATCTTCAACATATCCCCTCCATTCCTTTGCGGTATCTTGGGGAACTCTAATTGACGCTCCACGATCAGATACCCCCCAACTGAATTTGTCAATTGACTGAGTTTCAAAATTACCCGTTAAACGTAACTCATTATCAGACCCATACGCCTTGATGTGATCATTATGTCTTGTTTCAAAAGCCCCAAATAATGACATAAAATATTTTTCATTACTTTCGTTTCTCATCATATCAGTTGAGAAATTTGTATGTAATCCAGATCCATTCCATTCACCAGATCTTAATGGTTTTGGGTGTATGGTAATCTCATACCCGTATTTTTCCGAAATCTTTTCCAAAAAATATCTACTCATCCATAGATCATCCCCACCTTTTAACTTACCTTTTGATAGGACCTGATATTCCCATTGACCTAACGCCACTTCAGCATTTGTGCCAGTAATGTCGATACCATATTCTAAACACATATTGGTATGTTCTTCAACAAAGTCACGACCAACTACGTTTGATCCAACACCACAATAGTATTTACCTTGTCCTTCTAGGGATCTTCTGTCGTGACCCAAAATTGGCCCATTAGGTTCTTTCATAATGAAGTATTCTTGTTCAAAACCAAACCATAAATCAGAAAATTGATTTCCAATTTTTGATCTCTCATTTGTTTTATGTGGTGTACCATCAGGATTTAAAACCTCACATAGAACATATATGGTGGAAATTTCTTCCGGTACATACCATCTAACTGGTTTTAATAGACAATCTGAATTATCAGTTTCTGCCTGATTTGTTGACGATCCATCGAAGTTCCACATTGGGAGGTTTTCTATTGATCCTGTTATAGTATCCTCATCAACAATCTTAACCTTACTTCTAAGGTTTGGTTCTGGGTTATATCCATCAACCCATACATATTCTAACTTAATTTTCATTTATTTTCGTTTATGTAATTTATTATTTCTTCTTTTGTTTTTCCTTCATTATATAGATCACAAACTTCGCGTGAAAAATTGTCGGTGCAGAATACCGCATCGACATTTAAGTAAGTCATTATATCATTAATGTGAATTAAAATATTTTCTTTCTTTAATACTCTCTTATTAAAACCCATCTTGTTCCGTTTCTTGATTTCTTTGAATCACTTTTGTTTGAGAGATCAGTCCAGCGATTCTTCGTTTAAACAACGGAAGTAAGGTTTCATTTACAGGAAATATACCACTTGACATCATATGGAACACCGGACTCATTCTTTTATCTTTTGATTCGAATGAAGAAAAAGTAGTGATAATTTTTGGGATCGTCAATTCGCCCATCTCATCAAAATAGATTAAATTGATGTTTGTCATACTCTGTGGGTTATTTTTTGTTTCTTTTTTGATTGTATATTCCCAAACGTATGTCTTTTTGGATTCATTTTCAGTATAAAAGAAGTACCCCTTTGGGTGTAGTATATTCTTTTTATTTCTTTTGATTTTCATATCTAACGAATCAAACACGATAGACCACACCGATTTTGCAATACTAAAGTATTCCATTATTCGTGGTGCCGAAAATGTAAGGATATCTCTAAACTCAATCATCTCGTCTTGCGAAAGTTCAGGTAGAGCTCTTACTTTTAGATCTTTAACTAAGATCTCGTCATCAATATTATTTAATTTTTTGTCCGTATAAACGATTTTCTTATCTTTAATAAGTGCTTGGACATTCATTAGATGTAACGACAATTCAATAAACCCAGGATATAGTTCCAATCTATCTAATTTTTCGCCCATTTTTTGAAAATACGAAAGGAGTTTGTATTCCTTATATTCTCTATCTATTGGTTTTTCGAACATCCAATCGGTGTTCATTAAAAACTCTATTTTCTTTTTCTTTGCCATCCTATAATAAAAAAATAACGCAAAGATATAAACAAATAAATACCTAATCTGTTGGTATCACATAATACCAAGTACCATTTATTCTGTCTTCATAAATATCACTTCCATTATTTGATAGTATTCCATAACCATCGGAACTAACTATTGTGTTAGTAAGTTCACTAATGTCAATAAAATCCATAATAAATTTTTTATCAAACCCATAATCATCAATAAATGATTTAATATCGTCCGCATAATCATCAACCCTACTATTAATCTCCTGAACTATCTGATCTTCATCGTAGTCACCTTCAGGGTCTTCCATAATATTGTTAATTGTGTTCTGAAGTCCTTCAATCTTTTTTTGAATTGTTTTATTTTCTTCGTCGGTTAAACCCCCACTAATAAATTTATTATTTAATTTCTTAATGGTATTTTCCAACGTACTTACCTGAGATTTTTGATAATCCGATAAAGCTAAACCTATATCGTAAGTTCCACCCGGGCTAGATCTTATATCGTCCTCATAGAATTCATATAACCATCTACGCCAATGTTGGACATCAATTGCGTCATTCCATACCCATTCTCTAAAAGCATCATATCCAACGTCATCAACCAAATTTTCAATATATGCTTCTGCAGCCTTATCCATTTCATCCTGAGTATAAACGTCGTATGTGTTTGGAACTAGCGCCGATCCTCCTACCCATTCATATTTTTTTCCGTAACCATAACTACCCACCCCATCAGGGTAAATAAAGTATTTGTCTTCAGTAACTTCATTTCCTTCTTCATCTTCAACTTCCTCAGGAATTCCCTCTTCAATTAAAAAGTTGTATAACGCCTCCGTTCTTTCCGCATCATCATCACCACCAGTTGCAATATTCCATTCGTTGTCAGATCTTAACTCTTCTAACTCATCAAGTTTTTTTGCCAATTCTTGTTGTTTTATTATACTCCACATTGTGGATCCATAATTGTTAACATAACCATCAACCTCAATTCCGTTAATATTTGGGACGTTTGAATCACTTATGTCCAATCTACCCATTACTCTAACAATACCTGTTAATTGTCCGATTTTTTTATTATTACTAACATCTAAAGGTCCAGTAATAACAATCCCTTTACCTCTATACGGTTTTAGTTTTGCAACTCTATCGGCAACACCACCAACATCCTCTAACACTTCTTTATATTGTTCGGGGGTGAGTTGAATAAGATTTTCATCTTGTTCTATAATAAAGTTCTTTATGAATTTTTTAATTGACATATATTATAAATATCAAATAATTTTAATTTATTACATCACATCCATTACGATTCGCATGACTTGTAATATTTATAGAATATAGTTATTATGACTTCAGGAATATATAAAATTACAAATTTAAACGATAATAAGGTATATATAGGTAGCTCTATAAATGTCACTAAAAGGCAATATAAACATTTTTGGATGTTACGGAACAACAAACACGACAATCTCCATCTACAAAATTCATTTAATAAATTTGGCGAAAGTTCTTTTTTATTTGAGGTCATTCAATTTTGTGGTGTTAATAATTTAGTTTCATTAGAAAATAATTATATTATAGAATATAAGTCGAACGATTCTAATTATGGATATAATTTGGCGAAAGTTAATGAATTTAGAAGAAATACCTATAACGACGAAGTTAAACTAAAGTTGTCGTTATATAATAAAAACAAAAACGGTAATATAAATAAGTTCACTTTAACTGAAATTAATGGTTGTGTTTCGAATACTTTTGATAATTTATTCGAAGCGGCAAGATATTTAATAAATGGAGGATTCACAACAGGTTCTGAAAGAAATGTTAGACAAAAACTTTCAAACGCGTTAAGAGGAAAAATAATAAAAAATGATTATAATGGTACGATAAGAAAAACCATTTATAAACATAAATTTGAAACAATAAACTAATAAAACTATTAATTATGTCATGCGGGTGTAAAAACAAACAACAAGCACAACAACCTCAAACACAAACTCAAACACAACAAGGGGGGAGTAATACCGCCCAAAATAATACTAATGTTCAAGAGTCTGTCAAGAAAGTTATACAAAAATATTACAGAAGATAATATTCGCGTATCATCTATGTAAAGGTGTTCCATTATGGAACACCTTTTTTATTAACCTAATATTTATAACATATGAGTTTAGAAAGAGCAAGAAATTTAGTTCAGTTATTTAATGATGGTGACTACGACGAGGATATTGAACCGTACTTCAATACCCTAATTAACTTCTTTAAGTTTTTAAAAAAATACGAAGTACTTGACGAAATCAATATAAATGATATACCTTCATCTGAATTAGATAAAGATGTTTTTGATTTTTTAATGGAAAATAATTTAATAACATCTTCAGATTATGATAATTTACCTAACGAGTTTAAAAATTATTATCTATCATACGGGTTAGAACACGATTACGAATCGACTGTTATTTATATTACCTCAAATTTATTAACTGATGTCGAAATAAGACCTGATGGTTTTTATCTACATTTAAGAGATCGTGAAGAACTTGCGGATTTTTTCTGTTCTAGTTCACGAAATACTAGTGCTTCAGATATCGCTAAAATTATTTTTGGTGAGGATTCCCACGAATGGTATTATGATGGCTACACAAAACCAAGTGAGGTAATTGGTGTTTTAGATGATTCAAACATCACTAGACTTAAAGATGTTATTTATAAACAGATTGGTTATAAGGAACTATCGTTGGAGGATTTAAATTCGGACTTTTTTGAGTTCTTATCTGAAGACCAGGGTACCGAAGGTTACTTCAGAATTAGACCTGAAGACCTTAATGGGTTACTTAACGATAGTGATTCAATGAACCAATTATTTAACGATGAATTATCCGATTTAGGTAGTGAGTTATCAAGTCTTTATAATATGTCAGAAAATACGTCTTACGAGGATGAGATTTCTTCATTAGTGTATGATGGTTTAAGTGAGTATTTCGATGGTAACGTCACTGAAACACCAAGAGAAGTTACTTTAAGAGATGGTACTAAAAAAACAAGATATCGAGTTAGATACATTAAAATTAGAGATTTTGTTGGTGATGTTAAAACGTTTTTAAGTGATACCGCCGGTTCAGGTTATAACGATTCCATTCTAGAGTACCATGGTAGTTACACTAGCCTAATAAAAGATAACGATAGTTTGTTTGAATGTATTGATTTTAGAATCCCTGATTACCCTGACTATACACAAATCACTAAAAATGTTAACGAATATTTCACAGATTACATATAACTATTTATAGTTTCATTTAATTCTCATATTAATTGTAAAAAACAAAATATGAGAAAATTAGAAAAGAACACAAGACGTTATTTTGTAAATCTATTTAGCGACTATATCCTTTCAAAGTTTGAGAAACAAGAGAACACAATCATTCAGGTAACCGATTGTGAAACATTTGTCGTTGTTAATGGTGTGACAACAAGTAGTAAAGAAATTAACTTTAACGAACTTAAATACGAATTTATTGAATCATTTAAAGATCTATTTGAATCTCTTGAAATTAAAGACATTAATGTTATCGATATCATCAAATACGAACAAAAACTCGAAGAATTTAAAAAGGGATGGATTTCAGTTAATAAATCACTTTATGTATCAGAGGAAGATCCTATTTCCGATATCAGTGTTAGTTCCGAATTCCCATATGGACATAGTTTAGGTTGTGGTAGAGGAATGTATTACTACTCACACTATATCTTTAACCATATGTATTATTTGTTGGGGGTAAATGACCTATACTTCTTTTATACAACGGAGATGAATGATGATGAGGACTATAAAATTAAAATCACTTCGGACTCAAAATTACAAAAGAAAACAATTAGAGATTTAGTTTTAGATGTGTTTGATATGGATCTCACTGAGTTCAACCAAAGATTACAATCTTATGAATTTATGAATGACATATTGAACCCTGATTCACCAAAACCATATTTGGTTCAAGATAGGTTAGAAGACATAATGTTACTATAAAACAAAACCCCATCCTTAGGATGGGGTTTTTTTATTATCTTTCAAAAAATTCTTTAATTATTTCTAATCCTTTATCCACGTCTTCAAAATCTCTATCAGGAGCGTAAAGACCTGTATTTGGGGATTCACTTTCCGGATTCTCAATTAACATAAATGCCGGTACAAAATCATTCCCCGTTGCTTCAACAAACAGATCGTATTCTTCTTCGTGATCGTCTATGTCTCTATCAATGAAATCGATTCCCTCCTCAGTCAACATTCTTTTAAAATCGTGACAATGGGGACAACTTTTCATTGTGAAGATCACCGCTATCTTATCCATTGATTAGTTCAGTTACCATATCATTTATTTGACTTTCATTCATCACACCAACTTGTGTGTGAATTACTTCACCTGTGTTAAACACTTTTACCGTAGGGATACTTCTAATTCCAAGGCTTGCCGCCGATTCTCTATTCATATCCACATTCATTGTATACATTTGAACGTCGCTTTGATTTGAATTCGCAACTCTTTCAAAAATAGGTTTCATCATTTTACACGGTCCACACCATTCAGCCCAAAACTCAACAATTACTTTTTCACCGTTATTGATTTTTTGTTGTAAATCTACACTACTAATTTCCATTTTTTTTTAATTTTTTTAAGTTTAATATAAAGAACTCAACGTCTTTTTTCTTTCTAATAGGATAGTAAATCTTACAAGAAAACGAAGAGATCGTTGCATCACTTTTAGATAAATATATGTAAATGTCTTCGTCAAACACAAAAATTGAATCTAAATAAACCACCCCATTAGAATATTCAATACCGTCCAACAAGTACTCATTAAATTTTGGTCTACCAAACAATTCGTAGGGTGATAATCCGTGTCCCTCTGATAATTCATTTATTGAGAACAACTCACCGGTCTTTTCTGTTAAGTTCCCTAAAAATCTTTCTTCGTGTTTAAAATTTTTCATAATTTAAGAAGGGGACTTTCGTCCCCGTGTTTCTTTATACTAATAATAACTCCGCCGCTTCCCAAAGTTTAGTGTTTAATCGATTTGATGCTTGAATACTTTGGATTCCTCTCAACTTTGTTGTTCTTCCTCGTTGTGACTTGTATGAGAATCCACCTCTCATCATCTTCTCTTGGATTACGTTGAAGGTCGTCCACAAGTCGTTTCCTTCATCTTCAGGTCTGAAAGGTGTTAGGATGTCACTCATATCTAATGATACGGGAGCACTTCCCACTGCCCATCTGATCTTAACCGCATCACTCACCAAACGAAGTTTTTCTTTTTCTGTTAATTCACGTTCCATCATTCGGTTAACAGATGCTTCAATTTTTGGTAGTTTCTTTGAGAATGAGTCGGCCAATTCCTTCACATCATCATAAGAGAAGTGGTTGTGTCTGATTGTGAATCTCTCGGCAACTGATGTCGGAACCGTAAGCCCGTTAGAACATACCAATCGGAATAAACCTGCTCCCATTGAGAACGCTGCTGTCCCGTCGTGAGAGTTACGGATTACCGCTTCAACTACGGTATCTCCAACTTTCGGTAATTGTCCGTTACGATATTTCAACTCGTGTACATTGTGAACCCCTTTACCTGTTTGTTTTACTGAGGATAATTCCCAACCCTCTTTTTCAAAAAGTTCCATTACCTCATTTGTTGGGACAAACTCATATTTGTTTGTCATTTTAACAGATGGTGCCGTTGCGAAGATCGCTGGTGCGATAGATTTAATAAGTTCCGGAGTGTATATCATATTTTTAGTTTTCTTTGTTTTTGTGTTTTTGTTTTCGGGTATAAGATTTCTTACTCTTCTGAATGATAGGTCTAGTTGCCTGCCAAATTTCCTGTATTGTAATTTCTATTGTTCTCATCGTTCATTTTCTCCCTTTTGATTAACTCTTACAAAGATATATAATTTTCAATAAATACCAAAAAAAATATGAAAAAAAAAACCACGATATCGTGGTTTTAATTTAGGATGATATCACCCCATTTAGTTTTCTGTATGAATCCTTCAATTTCGTTCTCAGGATTTAACATTTGATGAAGTTCAGGAGCTTTTAACTCAATCACAATATCAATCATTTGTTTTCTCGATATAACGTGATCATTATTTTCATCATAATTCTTTTCACATCTTTCCCTTAGTTTCTGATAGAATTCCTCTTTTTGGACTTGTCCTATCAAATCACTTAAATCATTTGGGTTGTTTTCAAAAAAAGAAATCAACTGACTTATGTAAATCTCACAATCTATATTTTTCATAAAACAAATATAATAGTTTTATGATTCTATGTCAAAATAAATCACTAATATCTATTCCACTCAAATCATCATCATCGTAATCATCATCTTCACCACCCATTGCGTCTTTGAAATCTTGTTCTTTCAATTCACGAATAATATCGTTAACCATTCCTTGAATTATTTGTTCTCCTTTTGGATCACCTCTCAAGATAAGTTTTGCAACTTTCATAAATTCTTCAGCGTTTAATGCCGAGAATCTCATAAATAAGTAATGTTGGATGTGTTTCATATCCTCTTCAAATAACTCTATAGGATATGTTGAGGTAAATTTCTCCCAGAAAATTGGACCCAATCGGGAATCCCAAATTTCAGCAGGTAACGTATCTTCAGCATTTAACACCATTTCTTGTTGTTTTGGATCATCAGGTAATCCGTGAGTTCCGAACACTTCGTAAACACCCTTAACCAATTCGTGTACCAAAAGAGGGAAAGTCATTGCCTTTGCTTTTACCGTTGGTGGATCCGTTTCTTCATCAACTTCCGATTGACCCATTTGTCCACCGCCACCGCCGGCCATACCTTCCATATCAGGATATAACCAATAAGCGTGTTCCATAAGAGCTTGTGTGGTAGTAAATAAATCCATTAACCTCGGGTTAATATTATTGATCTCATTTTTAGCCATATTAAACATATGCCCTCCTTTGAAAGCCGCTCCTTGGATTAATGAATTAATAAATCTTCTTTTCGCTCTTTCAAGGTTGAATGTTTCAACGTCACCCATAAATTCTTCGATCTCTTCTTCAGATGGCATTTCAGGTTCTTGTTTCATACCTTCTGCAGATCCCATAGGTTGCATAACAAGTTCTGCTTTAAATTGCATTGCATCTTCAGGAATACCCATCTCTTTTCTAACCAAATCAACAGCTAATTTCTCAAGAGCCTCTTTGTTTTGCATTTGAATCATAACAAGTTGTTGCATTGATTGCATTGCCGTCATCATAAGAGTCATAAGGGGGTTACTTCCTTGGATAGCTCTTGTGTCTCCCATTGCCGCCCTTACTTTTTCAACCGAATCCTTAAATCTCTTAGAAGAGATTAATTCGATATAATCTCGATCCATTTCTGGAACCGCAGGAAATCCGTGATAAGGGGTTTCTTTACCTGTTATTTTTTTTTCGATGCCAGGTTCCATTCTTTCAGGCCCTTCGTAATCGATAGGTGCTTCCGCCAATCTCAAAAATTGTTTTTTTGTGATCCCTTCGGTATATAATTTTTCTTCTATTTTTTTCATATTATTCGAATTCAATTCCAAGTTCATCAAACGTTAACCAATTAGGTAAATCTGCCTTTTTAGCTTTAGGTGCTTTCTTAGGTCCTGGCTTAGGACGATATGGTGTTCCAGGTTTAGATGGTTTTGTTGGGGTTTTGATTCCAGGTTTAACAGGAGTTTCAACTTCTCTCTGTTCCGCCATTTCAGTGTCCATCATATCAAAATCAACTTCATCATCCTCAACTTGTTCGGATAAAACAACACCAGGTTTGTATGAAAACAAAAACTTGATATCCTGAAGTTCTTCATTAATGTTCTTCTTCATAGTTTTTTTATTTAATAAATATCTAGGTTTATTGTTCCGTTACGAGATAATACTGATATCCTAAGGAATAATATAAGAATTTACCTTTTTTCTTAAGGGTTTCGTTAAGTTTCTCTCTTTCAGATAACTTTATACCAATGATTTTTTTTTCTGGTGGTAATTTTCTACCAGGATGAGTATTCAACACATCATCAATTGGGTCTAAAAAATATTTTAACTTTTTTATTAGTTCTTTTTTTTCACCTATGGTCCCAATACCATACTTCTTACAAAGTGATTTAATTGCAACTAAATCTAATGAATTCAAATTTTCCATAAAACAAAGATACAAATATTAAGGCAATTGACCAAATTTCATTTTTGATATATAGTTGTAATATCTTGTTTTGAAGTGATTCCAGGTTGGGTTTTTACCACGTTCTTTATCACTATATCCTTGGTGATACCCCTCATTAATAATGATAGGCTCTATTTCTTTCACCTCACTTTTTAGGTTCTTAAGGATTAATCTTGTTTCTTCAGATAATCCCTCTTTATTAAGATACTCTTTGATTTTTTTTTCTATTGGTCCCATAACAACAAAAATATAATTAAAATTCTTTTAAATCAACGGATACATCCTCAAGTGGGATTCCATATTTTTTTATTTTTTTATATAAAAGATCGTAAACTTCACCCTCTAAATAATCTTTAAAGTCTGTAGATTCATAGTTACCTAATGCTTCCATATATGCGGCTTCTATTGTATCATTTACGTTAATTTCGTTATCGGTACCTTCCTCATACATCATAAAGTCCATAGTACCTTGATTATTAAGATCCACAGAAATGTTAATTGACTTTGGTAAACCGTAAAATGAATTTAGATAAATTTGATCGACCTTTATTTTAGTATCTAAATTGCCCCAATCACTTTTAAGGTCAAAAATTTTACCCTCAATTTCATCTACTATTCTATCCGCTAAACTATTAAACCCCCCATTGTACTCATACCATATTGGTCTGATAATTTTATAATCTTCATTACTATCTTTTTGAATACCACTCACATCATAAATTACATCATCAATGTGTGGTTCTTTACCCCTCTTTTTTTGATTGTTCCATACAGCATAACAAAGTTTTCTAAGTTTCTCTTTAGTCAGTTTGCCATATTGTTCTTCTGTAATTATGATTTTCATATACGATAAATACTTCTTATAATAAAAAACCCACCATAAGGTGGGCTTTATTTATTGTTTGTGTTTGTTATTCAAAAATGTGGAAATCATCATCTTGTTCCGCTCTTTGATATACTGAATCAGGAATGACTCCTCTTTCTTTACCACCCGGTATGTTAAGAACCATTAAGTTTGGCATATTACCAACACATTCAGGTAATTTTTGTAGTTTGGGATTATCAGGAAGTGATAAGTATTGTAAGTTTTCTAACCCACAAATAGAATCAGGAATTGATGCTACACAACCTACCAAATTCAATGCTGAAAGATCTTTAAATCTTGAGATATCGTCAGGTATGTTAAGAGCGAAATTATCTCCCTTACTAGTGTTTTTAAATGTGAATCTTTCAAGGTTATCTGGTAATGTTTCAAAGAATTCATCAAAACCATATAACGCTATGAATTTAGACGCCGAATCACCAGGGTAATCAACTTGAACTTTCCTACCTTTCTCACCTGTTATTGATTTCATAAATTCAGGTTTGAAGAATTGTTTTAAGCTTTCTTCATTTGTATTTAAAAAATCAATTAAATTTATTTGTTTATCTGCCGGGTCCATAAATTGGTTGGATGGGAAGTGGAATTGGTAACGAAGTGACGGAAGACCCGATACATCACCATACTCTTTATCCCCTTGGTATGTAACACCTTTATTAGGTATAACCACATACAATGGACCATCTTTAATGTAACGATCAAACCAAGTTAAACCAGGTGATGATGTACACCATCTTGTTTCACCTTTAGATGGTTCTTGATAAGACCCACCATAGAAACAAGCGGCATCTTTACCAATTTGACCTGTGTCAGAAATTTTAGCCACCGTCCAATCTTGTCCACGATAAACAACATCCGCACCAGGGTGTTCGTAAGTTTTAGAAGCCTCTTTTTTCTCGTCTTTAGTTGCCTTAGTTTTTTCTAAACTAAAATCTTTAACTTGATCGTAAAGAGTTTCAGGTGTTAACTTATTGATATCACGTAATTCTTGTGGTAATCTATTTTTAAATCTTTCAAACTTTTGAAGGTCTCCTGTTACTTTATACAAATCCTCCAAAAATAAATCTTGGTATTCTTTTAAAGCTTGTTTGTATTGAGGTGATTGTGGATCTGAAATCATTAAAGGATGATCTTCAGGTAATCTAGGTGTTACAAAATTCTTCAATAACCATTGAGCGTATTTACCGATTTTAACTCGGTCCATATCTTGTGGTTTTACATTATCAATATCCATTCCATCAGGAATTTTTGACGTTGGATCCGCAGCAATCAACGCAAATAAAGTTTCAAACGGAAGAATTCCTCTTTGTCCTTTTTGTTGTGGTTTAACGAATTTGTCATAAAGAACCTGAAATCTAGAGCTTTCTACGATTAGGTCTTTTAATAAGTTTGTAAAGCGTAATGACATATTATTTTTTTATAATAAATATTAGAAAATGCAGAAAATTAATAATTCATAATAAGTAATTCCTCACCCATATTTTGTTTCTCCCCTTTTTTGGCTGAAGCCGCCTTAGCAAACTCCTTTTTTACCCAATTATATTTGTCCTCGGGGAACCACTCTTTAAGTAAATCAAAGTCATAATATGATAACGAAAATTTACCTTTTATATTGTGTAATACATTTGCCAAACGTTCGTGATCTCCCCTATCGAAGTCGTGATTTGAATAGTATGATCCTTCACCTACAATATAATATGGAGGGTCAACATAAAAATACGTTGTGGGTGAGTCATATTTCACAATCACATCTTCAAAATCCATATTTTCAACAAAGGTAATACTTTCAAACATTTTTTGCCATTCAGGTTTCTTTAATTTATTCATAAAAGAGGTAAATTTTGAATGATATTTACCTTTTAGGTTAATAAATTTTGACTTAGATGGGTTTGCTCCAGAAAAAACTTGTGTCAACACATAGACGTATTTTGCGGCAACTTCATAATCGTAAGGTTGTACGCTGAAATTTTCATTAAATATTTCAGCCTGAAACCTGTTAAATTGTTCTTCACAAACAGGATTAGTCGGAAAAACTCCTTTTTCCTGTACTATGAATTTTTCACATTCTTGAAGAAGTTGTTTATGGTCTTTTAGACACTGATACATATTATAGTTCAGTTTATTGAAGTCGTTATAAACGACTGTTTTTAGATTTGGGTAATCATCCAAGTTCATTTTAAAAAATGTCCAGAATTGACCCCCAAAAACCTCAATAAAAACTTCAATATCTTTTGGGATATTAGGAATTATTAATTGTGGGGCAATTTTTGATTTACCCCCTATATAACTTAC
>B570J29032_109959387_pt1 | contig 24110 bp, 6 predicted proteins | sample LakMenEpi16Nov12_FD_29032 | JGI IMG/M metagenome (IMG submission 29032) | reverse complement strand
CCAACGCCTCGAGGCTCCCTGGAGATCTCCAGGGAGTATGGAGAGCGTCTGGCGGACGTCGTCCGCTCGGCCATCGTCCAGCCGATGGAAGCACTCGCCAACCCCAGCACTCCCTCATTCGATCTGGTGGCTCTGGCCTACGATCGACCCGATCCCAAGTCGCTGGAGCCGATGCTGGAGAGCGATCAGCCACAGCAGCGATTTTTCGCTCAATCGATGCTGGACACTTACAAGCGAATGGGGCGGCTTCCAGAGACCTATCCCGCACCCGTCCACGTCTGGAAGTTTGGCGATCAACTGGCGTGGGTCTTTCTGGGGGGGGAGGTGGTGATCGATTACCAGATGCGTCTTCAAGAAGAGCTGGGGCGGTTTCAAAAGATTTGGGTCGCCGGCTATTGCGATGATGTCTTTGCGTACGTCGCCTCCGAACGTGTGCGTCGTGAAGGTGGCTATGAAGCGACTGGATCGATGCTCTATTACAACCGTCCTGGCCCCTGGGAATCTGGCACAGAAGATTATCTGGTGCGGCGCATCGCGCAGCAGGTGGAGCAGCGGAGAGATCCCAACCTGCCTCTGGAACCAGAAACTGCCCTGAAAGGCTTGGCCCTAGCGGAAGGATTTGAGGCGACTTTGGTCGCCTGCGAACCGTTGATCGAGGATCCCGTCCATGTAGCGTTCGACGCGCGAGGCCGCGCCTGGGTGGTGGAGATGAGAGACTATCCCACAGGACCCGAGGGGAGTGGTCGGGTTCAGATTCTTGAGGATCGCGACGGTGATGGACGGATGGACCATGCGACCTTGTTTCTGGATGGCCTTTCCTATCCGACCGGCGTCTTTCCGTGGAAGGATGGAGCGGTGGTGGCGTGCGCGCCGGAGGTTTTCTGGGCGCGCGATACCGATGGCGATGGAAAAGCCGATCAGAGGCAGACCCTGATCGATGGCTTTCACCTAGCCAATCCCCAGCACCGCGTGCATGGCTTCACGTACGGGCTGGACCATCGTCTTTACTTTGGATCTGGGGACGAGACGCGGACGATTCAACTGCCCAGGGTCGATCAAAAGAAGTTGCTGTTTGGTGGCGACCTGGCCCTTGATGTCGATTCCGGCGTGGCGACGGTCGAGCCGGGGGCGACGCAGTTCATTCGAGGTCGAGACGATTTTGGGCAGTGGTTCGGCAACGACAACAGCCATCCGATTTTTCACTACGTGATCGACCCCAAAGAACTACCCCCCGGGGCGACCCGCGGTGGGAGTCTGCAGCACTTTCCCCATCAGCCCTCTCTGGCCCCACCGGTCTTCCCACTGCAGCGCCATGAAAATCGCTTCAATGACCTCTTTGCCGCCAATCGATACACCTCCGCCTGCAGCACCATCATCTGCCGCACTCCCGAAATGGGCGCTGCGATGGAGGGCGCCGGTTTGACTTGCGAGCCAGTGCATCAGATGGTGACTAGGTATCATCTGGTGGAGTCGGGGCCAACCTTCCGTGCGGTCCGGTTTGCGGAAGACCAGCAATCGGAGTGGCTTCGAAGCGATGACCCTTGGTTTCGGCCGGTGCGAGTCGAGAATGCGACGGATGGCACGATCTGGGTGGTCGACATGTATCGCCGCTACATCGAGCATCCGGAGTGGATACCGGAAGACTGGCAGCAGAGAATCGACCTTCGAGCCGGTTCGGGACGGGGAAGAATCTACCGGATTTCGCAGACCGGACGTTCTCCGCAGAGGTTGGAAGATCTGCAGAAAAAAGGACCCGCCGGCTGGGTCGCGGCACTGGCATCTCCCATCGGCGCCCGCCGCGATCTGGCTCAGCAATTGATCCTATGGAATCAACAGGTCGATCTCGCTCCTGCTATCTCTCAGTTGGCTCGAAGCGACTCCAATCCCGCAGTCCGACTGCAAGCCCATGCGACGCTTCGCGGCCTCGATCGATGGACATCGGAAGACCGTAAGGCTGCCGCTGGCGATCCCGACCCGCGCGTGGTAGCGGCGATTGTGGCGTGGCTACCATCCCTGGCGCCTGAGGCAAGTCGATTGCTGGAGATGACCGACGATCCCAGGGTGCAGGAATCCCCTGCCCTCGCACTTCGATTGCTGCTTCTGGAATTGCGGCGACAGGCTCCGTCTCCCCCCGTCATCGCTCGACTCATGGCCACTCATGCCGACGATCGATGGTTCCAGCAAGCCAGTCAGTGGATTGATCCCGCGATGGTCGATCCGGTGCTGGAATCGCTCAAGGCCGACAGTCAGGAGCAGATCGGAGCCGCTCTCTCGGCGCAACGATGGGATGCTCTTTTCAGAACGCTGCTGCCCAGAAGCTCGCAATCGCTGAGAATTCGGTGGCTAGAGTCTCTTCAGAAGTCGAACGATCGCCCCCTATGGCATTACGTGCTGGCAGGTTCTCTGATGCAGGACCGAACCAGCATGGCGGATCTTCCTGAGGCGGAAAAAGCGTTGCTTGCGATTCAGCAGGATGCTGTCGCTTTCCTGGCGGATGATGGCGCCGAGGGGGATCCAGAGGAAAAAGGTGCGATGCGGGAAGTGGCGGTGCGCCTCGTCGGGCAAGGGTATCTTAGTCCCGGTCCGCAGAAAGATGTTTTCGAAGCTCTACTCCTCCAGCAGTCGCTCGATCCAGCAGCTCGTATCGCCGCAGAAGCGATGGACTGGTTGGTGCGGGGAGAATCCCGGCTGGCCATTCCTTATTGGCTAGAACGATGGGGCGAACTGCGTCCTGAGTTCCGCGCCGCGTTGCTGGCACGTTGGGTTCGTCAAGTACCGTGGCACCCAGCTCTGCTAGATGCCCTTCAGTCGCAGCAACTGACTCTGAAGGATCTCGATCCAGACGCACTGGAGACGCTCACCAATTCCCCCATCCAGCCACTGGCCCGCTGGGTGGCTCAGGCCTCGTCCAAGCCGAATCCACAGCGGATGACCATCGTCGGCCAGTGGATCGATGGCATGCCCGAGCAACGCGATGCGACACGCGGCGAGGCGATTTTTCAGCGGCACTGCGCGGCCTGTCATCAACCAGGCGAGGATGGTCGAGCGATTGGCCCCAGCCTTCAATCGCTGGCCGGTTGGAACGATCAAGCCTGGGCGACAGCGATCCTGGATCCCAATCAGTCCGTGGAGCCGAAGTTCCGAAAGACGGTCGTGCTTTCGACCGAGGGTACCGTGCTGACCGGCAAGCTGATCCATGAATCTCAAGAGTCGATCGAATTGGAGTCGAACGACCGACGGATCACGGTCCTCCAGCGAGATCAGATCGAATCGATGGAGACGACAACGCAATCGATCATGCCGGAGGGATTCGAGCAGTTTGTGTCGCCTCAAGATCTTGCCGATCTGGTGGCGTGGTTGCGGCGAGAAGCAACCAGTCGCTGAAGTCGGCCAACCACCCACTCCAGAAAGATCCGCTCCCTTTCCCTTCGTCGTCACTCCGTCCCCTCGCCGCCTGCTCAGTTCACGCGAAGCCGCGAAGTCACGAAGCCGTGCCGAGTGGGTCTTCTTTGCGAGGCATGGAAAACGAACTGTCAGCATCTTCTTCTCTTCGCGTCTTCGCGCCTTCGCGAGAGGCCAAGAGACTCCGGTACCTGACCGAAGGAGCCATCAGGAGCCAAATGATTTCATCGGACTGGCCTTGGTGAATGCGAGTCAGTCTTTTGGCTGTCAGCGTTTCAGTTCACGCGAAGCCGCGAAGGCGCGAAGCCGTGCAGCGAGTCTTCTCTGCCATGCATGGAAGGTGTATTCGGTCGAATTGGCGGAACAGACATCTCCCGGTTGGTCACTCGAATCGTCAGGGCGCACCTCGCGCGATACCAGGCGTCATGTTCTAACGAACTATCAGCATCTTCTTCTCTTCGCGTCTTCGCGCCTTCGCGAGAGGCCAAGAGACTCCGGTACCTGACCGAAGGAGCCATCCGCTGGTGGCTGCCGATGCTGAGTGGTACCCAATCGACAGGTCGCAGGCTAACATCATGAGGCACCGACCTACCGAAGGGCGGTTTGTGCTTTGCCCTGAAGATGATCCCGGCTGTCGATGGAGGATTCAAGTAGCATGCAATGGGACCCGGAAGTGGAAAGCCCTGCGACGATTGCGATCGTCGGAGGTGGCTGGACCGGCTTGGAGATAGCTCTTTATGCCCGTTACCTTGGCTACTCGATCGAACTATTTGATGCGCGCCGGATCGGTTGGAACTGGGCCTGCTGGGAAGACCAACCGATGCCTTGCTGCTGGGAGGAGGCAACCACTCCACTGGGAAGGGCTGCGCTGGAGGCACAAGGGGAAGGGATTCCCAGGGATCAATGGAAGTTGGTCCCGACGCGAAGGGAGTTTGCTGAGCGTTATTTGATTGCCTTGGCTAAATCGGATTTGCTGGTCGATTTCGTCCATTTCAATCATCGAGTCATCGACGTCGGGCGTCGCACCGTGCCAGGTAGCTGTCTGGATGCACAAGAACGGTGCAACGACGAGTTCCGCATCCTTTCCGAATCGAGGTTCCAAGGGCAGCGTGTGACTCGTGCCGATGTGGTGGTTGATAGCAGTGGATGGTCCAACCATAGCGTGGGCATGGGACCATGCGGTTCGGTCGCCGCTGGTGAGGATCGCGATGCACCAGGGCTTTTCTTCGCTCTTCCCACCTATGAGCAGCAGGATCGCTGGCTTCAGAAAGACCTATTGATTCAAGGAGATAGCGAGGAAGCTTCGGAGCTAGCTCGGCGATGGCTGGATGTTCCAACCGACCGGCAGCAGGGCACCCTCCGCTGGTTGGTTCAAGATCCTGATTTCTTGCGATCCGATCGGTTCCGATCTTTAGAGAGCCTCTGGTCCCGACATGCCCAGCGCGCGGCGTTGCTGAGCTGTTTGGGGATCGAACGGCTGACACCAGCGCAGGCTGCTGGAAGTTCTCAAGCCCGCTGGACGGTTGATGTTTCGTTTATGGACGATCGAATCGAACCGATCGAGGTGGATGCGATCTTTCATCTTCCCAACCCTGGGCTAGACTGGTCCTTCTGTCGTTCCTTGTGGGTGATGGAGCCTCGTTTTCTTTCGTCGGATGAGAAGCCTGGGGGAAGCCAGTCTGAGCCACAGGTGGGAGGTGGCCATGGGCAGGTTGCGGAATTATTCCAACGCATTGCGACGGCAGAGCCTCATTACTATGTCTTGGGCAGCAAGCGAAGCAACGATCCATCGAACCATGCATTCCGCGTGATCCGCGAGCAGATACGATCGCTCTTTGCGGTTCTTGGCGACCGAGAAGGGCTGGATCTTTACGCCGTCTGGGAATCCCGGCTTGCTTCCCCCTGATGTCGATGAGTCCCCTGGTACCAGGGCAACTCAATCTGCCGATAGAGCTCTTTAGCTGCCAGCCAGGATAGAAACGACGCCAGTGGAAGGGCAATCAGGATGGCGAAAAGCGAAATACCCTTCGCACTCGCGAAGCGATCGAGGCACCAGAAGACCAAATGCAGGCAAAGCCCATGGATCAGGTAGAACGAGTAGCTGATCCTGCCCAGTTGAACCAGCGGCCGCCAGGAGAAGTAGTGGGCCGTTTGCTGAGTTCCTTCGTTGGCTAACCCAGCACTCAGCAGCAGCCATGCCGAGATGCCTTGCAGGACCGCCTTGGCCAGAACAAAGGCTGGACTGGACCATGGCACAAGTCCCGACGCGATCAATCCAATCATGCCAAGGATGGGTCTGTCCCAGCCAGCCGGCAACCGCCAGCCCGATCTGGACTGTTCGTAGACCAACATCCCGACGAGGAAGAGTGCAACGGGATAGGGACCGCCTCGAATGACACACCAACAGACCATGGCGGAAGCGATCGCGCCCATCGCGACGAATTTGGTGTTGAATGACGGTCTTTTTTTTGCGACCCAAAAGACCCAAAGTGGAACCAGAAGGTAAAAGAGCAGTTCGTAACCGAGCGTCCAGCTGACGCCAATCATCGGCGCAGGAAGGAAAATGACCGGAAGGAGAAGGGTATTGAGCGAAACGTAGAGGGTCGCCGGAACGAAGCCCTCTGGTATCTTGCTAACCGAAGGGATCATCCAGCTTGCCAGCAGATAGAACAACAGAACGGTCCAATAGACTGGCATGATGCGGCGTAGCCGACGGTGCCAAAACAGCCAAACGCCGTTCTGCGACCTCACTAGGGAAGCGAGGATAAGCAGTCCACTGAGGGCGAAGAAAAGTCCAACCGCTCCTTCTCCCAAACGATTCAGCGGAGCGATCCAAGGCTTTGCAGAGGGGGTGTGGCGACTCCATCGCTCGCCAGCCAGCGTACAGAAATGATTCAGGAAGACCAGGATCGCGGCGAAGCCGCGAAAGCCATCCAGCCACAGGGAGCGAGATGGGGAAGGAAAAATCTCTTCGGTACCGGTTTTCATCGCAGATTTCCGACTCGACAGGGGCTGCGACTCGTCCAGATCACCATCGATTGTCGATTGGTGGACAATCCATTTGGGAGGTGAGTAGCCAAGCTGCCAAGTGACAAAAAAACCGGCGGCCTTTTAGCCGCCGGTTTTTTCTCTGCAGACTCGTTCATTCGTCTCAGATGGCTCTTTGGGTAATTTCGTCGGTCTTTGCTTTGATTTCCCCTACTCAGTCCGCCGCGGCGGACGGTACTTGTTCTCGTTCTCGATCCCCCAGTGTCCCAGCGCTTCTTCTCGAGTACGAATACCATTTCATTGAGTACGAGCACGAGTACGATAAAAACCAGTAGCTGATGCTCTTATGCCACAATCATTCCTGAAGAGCCGTCTCAGATGAAGTCATCCCATTCATTCTGGTCGAACACCTTATCGACGCTCGACAGATAGTACGGAGACTTCATCGGGGGAGCTGCCATGTTGATGGACTCCCATGTGAGGTCTTCTTGAGTCGCCAGGATCCGCACCAGTCGGTTGCCTGCCGCGTCGGTGACACGGACGTTGCGGTTTCTCGGCACCAAGGCAGTGTAGACGTTCTGAGCGGCATCGACACGGGTCAGGTAGACGTCTTGACCGTTGGCCGCAACCACCACTTCGCTGAAGACGGTCCCTTCGAATCCGTCCTTCATCGACGACCACAGTGGGCGTCCAGCCGCATCGACGGCTGCGTAGAAGCCTTTCTGCTGAATTCCTGGATACTTGCCATAGAAGCTGGATGCCAAATTCTCAACGATGTTGGCATATCCAGGTTCCACGCCGATCATGGCGAAGTTGTAGTCGCAGGCGATCACATCCCCAGGTGGGTCGATTTGGATCGTGAACTGGTTGGCGACGGTGTCCAGATCGCCCATCGGCCCCGCGTGATCGCCGCCGTCGGTGATCAGAGTCGGTGAGACGATGCGGACGGTGTAGGTTCCGGGCGCCAGGTCGCGGAAGTCGTAGGATCCATCCCCCATGGTCAGTTCTTCGACTGGAGTGATATCGGTCGATTCACCGATCACACGACCCGTTAGAACCACTTTGACTCCACCCAGTCGCGTCTCCCGATCTCCCACCTTTCCATCGTAGTTATCATCCGTCCATACGAATCCCTGGATGACGCTGGGAACGAACGGCTTGACGTCGATAAAGAAAGTCGCCGTGTCGGTCAGCGCTGGAGTTCCGTTGTCGGTGACGATGAACTCAAAGCTATCTGGGCCGACGTAGTCAGCAGGCGGGACGTATCGAAGCAGTTTGGTGACAGGATTGAAGGTGATCGATCCGCCCTGGGCGGTCGTTTGGCTGGTGACACCTGCAAGCGTCACCACCTGACCGGCTTCACCAGGACCTGGCGAGAAAGTGGCCACTTCGGCATTGACGTCGAATTCGCGGACCAAATTCTTGTACGCGATTCGGCTGATATCCTGCGCGATCGGTCCATCGTTGACCGCCGCCACGGTGATGAAGACGGTGCCCGAACCGGTCAGCGGTGGCACGCCGTTGTCTTCAATCGAGTAGGTAAACGAATCCTGCCCGAAGAAGTTCGCTGGTGGCGTGTAGACTAGGTCATTGCCATCACGCACCACGGTGCCTCCCCGGACGGTTGTCTCGGAGAACGACTTGAAGGTGATTGTCTGATCCCGTTCGGAAATCGCCGTCTCGGGGCCAGGCCGATCATTGGCCATCAAGCCGAAGCTGCCAGGCTGATCGAAGCCGGCGTAAAGTCCGATCGCATAGCGGGCAACGATATCTTCGGTGGCGCTCACTTGATCGTCACCGACCACTGGTGGATCGTTCACTTCCGTGACGTTGATCGTCACCGTACCGATCGCTTGCTTGGGATCCGCCGCCCCGCCGGTGGTCCCATTATCCTGCACCGTGTAGGTGTAGACAAACGGTCCGACATAATCCTGAGATGGATTGTAGCGGACTTCGTTATCGGTCAACTGAACCGTCCCGGCACCGGTCGTCTGGGCCTGTACGGAAATAACGGTCAGCGTCTGGCTGCTTTCATTGGGACCGGCGCTGGAGCCATTCAACAGATTGCTCGAAGGCATCGTAAAGATCGTGTCTTCTGGCGTCGTGTACGTGTGATCGATCACCGTCGGACCATCGTTCACTTCGCGGATATTGACCGTCACCTTGGCCGTCGAAGGCTCGCTGCCGACCTTCCCGTCGACCATGGTGTACTCGAAGACGACGCGCTGGGTCTGATTGGCGCCTGGGACGTAGAACAAGGTGTCGTCGCTGGTGTCGGGCGTTCCCTTGTCATCCAACGTCACCGTGCCGTGGCTTGGCTGGCTAAACAATAGAATCTGCTTCGATTCGCCGGCGTTGATGAAGTCATTGAGCATCACATTGATGTCGATGCCGGCGGAGTCTTCGTCGATCGTCCGGACATCATCCACCGCAAACGGAAGAGTGGGAGGAATGATGAACACGGCGATGTTGCCAATTGCCTCCAGGCCCCCCTTGTCCCGGACCGTGTAGGTGAAAGTGTCTTCGACATTCACGGCGCCGGGGGCTGGAGTGTAATTGATCGACTTGCCATCGGCCGCAATCGTCACCGTGCCTCCCTGTGAAGGGGTTCCGACCGCAACGATGATTAGTTCATCCCCTGCGTCAGGGCCTGGGCTGTCGTTGGCAAGTGGGTCAAAGTTGCTGGTCAGGCCCGTCAAACCGACGGCGACAAACCGCGCCGATCCGGTGTCATCGACCACGATGGGCCCGTCGTTGACCGGGGTGATATTCAGCGTGACTCGACCAGTCGCTTCCTCCGGAGGTGTTCCGTTGTCGCGAATGGTGTAGTTGAAGAAGTCCGGGCCGTTGTAGTTGGCCGGTGGCTGGTATCGATACACGCCATTGGAAAGGGTGATCGTACCACCCTTCTCGGTCGTCGAATCGATCGTTATCAAAGTCAGCGTCTGATTCGACTCGTTGCTGGGGCCAGGCTGGCTCTTGGAGAGCAGATCATTGGCAGCACCGGTTCCAATCAGCGTCAGCGGCGCATCTTCCGCAGAGGTGATCGGGCCAGTGAACGGAATTGGCGCGTCGTTGACCGGCGCGACGTTGATCGTCACCGTGGTCGAAACAGTCTGTGGGGGTGTACCGCTATCAGTTACCTGTGCAAGGAACCTCGCCGTGCCGTTGAAGTTGGCTTCTGGTGTGTAGGTGATCGTACCACCTACCACACTAACCGTTCCGAAAGTCTGACCGGCGATCGGGGTGGCAATCACCGAGGTGAAGGTTTGAGCCCCTTCCCCTGGGCCTGGGCTGAAGATCTCGGTCGCCAGAATGCTGACGGCAGTGTCTTCGTTGGTGGAGAAAGTATCCTTGATCACGGTCGGTGCATCGTTGACCGGCGTAACGGTTACCGTCACCGTCGCCGTGCTGGTGTCACCGAGGGCATTGGTGATCGTGTAGGTGAAGGTGGTCACTCCAGAAAAATTCGGAGCCGGTGTGTAAGTGACATTGGTGCCGTTGGCTGCGAAGGAAACCGTCCCTCCACCACCCGATGGCTGCGTCACCGACTGGATGAAAAAGGGAACACCGGTCAGGACGGTGCTATCGTTCGCGGTCACCGGAAGGATGGTGGCTCCCTGGTCTTCCAGAATCGCTGGCTCACCAGAGATCGGGAACGAATCGTCGTTGGCTGTGAGGTTTTTCACGACCTTGAGCATCACGTTCCTGGGGAACGAGATGATCGACGGATCGACTTTTTCATTCTCACCGATCAGCAGCATCTCAGACGTGGTGGCACCCTCACCCGTGAAGAAGACCGTTCCTTCCTTCCCTGCCGTGAAGGTCGCTTCCCAAATCCGATAGAACGCCGATGGATCAACACCAGCAGGAAGGCTCAGTCCATTCAGCCCCGCACTGGTATCGCGGAGCTTGTAGGTGGTTGGATTGACACCAACGTAAAACGCCTGAGGGAACTGGTCATACTGAACCGGTTGAGTTGCTCCGGTCTGGGTCTTCATCTTGAAATCAAATGCGGCCAGAGTCACCTGAGAGGTGCTGGAGGGATCCGGATTAGGATAGCCCGAAATCGAGAAGTTCATCGGGGAAGTGGCGCTGGTGTTTTTCTCGATAAATGTTCCCGATGCCCCAACCATGATGGGGTCAGGGAAATTGGTCCGCGCCAAGTCGTTGATGAACGTGATGTTGTAGTGGGTGAAGGCCTGGGTGCTACTGTCCAACCGTGCAACGCTTTCAACGCGGACGTTGTTGGATCCAACTCCTGGCAAATTCGCAACAGCGGTCTGGATACGAGCCGCCAGTTCCGTCTTGTTCAGAGCACCAGTCGCCGAGATAGGCATCTCGATTGGGGCTGTGGTGAGAGCATCCGGTCCACTGCCAAACTGGATCGAGAACGATCCCTGCTCGTAAACCCAGACTTTGCCAGTTTCCTTCGGGGGGGTCGAAATGCGGAGCAGATCCACCTCCGCCCATTCCAGCTCGACAATCTCGTTGGTGATGCCATTCTGGTTGGCGATCAGCACATCGTGAGCCACATTGTAGAGCCCCAGTGGATCGATCGCTCGCGCATCCCTCGCTAGGACGCGTAGCTTGAACTGGGAGCCTACGGAGGCCTGGTAATCGGCGACGCCATTGCCCGGAATCGGGTCTGGCAATAGAGCGCCATTCATATCCACGATCTCATACTTCAGCTCGACGATCTCCCCCAAACCTTCCCCTCGGTTCAGGGCGTTGACCACCATCAAGGCGTCCATCGGGGTCAGCATCATGTCGCCGCTGACGTCCATCAGCGGCTGGCCCGAATTGCGATCGAAGTTCGGGTCGAGCGATCGAGGACCTTCGGAATTGAGCGAATTGACGACGTACAGAGCATCCAGAGGGGTCACGCGAAAATCTCGAGTGACGTCTGGGGCAAAAATCAGATTCTGATGGGGAGATAAATCGGCTGCGAACAACTCGCGTCGCTCCAGACTCTCCACCTGCAGCGCCTGGCCAAATCGGCGCTTCTGCTGCCGGAGCTGCTCCCCGCGATCGCAAGCTCGAACCCGTTTCTGACCGCGACGATCGTTCTGTCCGCTCATCGATCAACCCACCCTTGGGATAAGAGATAAGAGCCCTCGAAAGCTCTCCAAAACACCACATTTTCCATGCTGTACCAAGCGGCAACTGCGATATGCCACCCAGCTTCAGCCACGCCTCCTCGCCCGCAGCCTTCCGCCGAGCAAAGAGCCCATCGTCTCAGTAAAAACATCGGGACTCCGACTGCCCTACCTTTGACAAGAGTTCCCTTCCTGGAACATCTTTCCCAGGCTTCCTGTTTTAACATATTTTGCCCAGGTCGTTGCGCTATGATTTTGGATGGCTGGACTATGCCCAAAGTTCCCAAAAAATCGGTGGAAGGGGCGGTTCGCGATTCGGCTGGTTTAGAGTTTGGAGCGGCCGAGCCAACTGGCGAGGTACTCCGCCAGGGAGCCGTCGGTCAGCGACTGCCCATGGGTCCCGCTGGTCCGGTTGGAGCGGCGGGAGACTGTTAGTTCCTGGGGTAGCCACTGGGGCGAAGATGCCATCACTTGATCGACGGCAGTCGCTTCGGTCTCCCATTGGCTGCCAGCCACCGCAAGTTCGGGGAGCACGCCATCGTCTTGCGTGGCATCGATCGAAACGATTCCCGGGGCACCCAGTTCCCCTTCCCCATCCAATTCCCCTTCCCCCTGCCCGCCCGACCCATTGGAATTCAGATAGTTGATCACCAGCAAGGCATCCAGCGGCGTCAGCATCTGGTCTCCATTGACATCGACCATCGGGAGATTGGTCAACTCGGTTTGCGTGAGATTGATCGATCCGTAGCCGTTGAGCAGATTGATCACCAGCAGCGCATCGCGAGGCGTCACCGCACCCGATTCATCGACGTCAGGGGGCAGGACGGCATTCATCCACGGACTGCCACGGAACTCGGCTCCAAAATCGACCTGGTTGACCACCTGCCCGGCCTGATAGACCACATTCTGTGTCCCGTTGGACGGGGTGCTCCAGGCAAAACCCCCTCCCGGCAAGGTGACTCGCACCTGGTAACTGCCGCTGGGGAGTCCTTCGAATTGGTAATAGCCAGAGCGGTCGGTGGTTGCGGTCACCAGGGGCCCATAGGAGACACGGTCGATCTTGATCGTGGTGTCTCCCTGTCCGCGAATCAACACGTAGTCGATCTCTTTCGATGGACGAGTGATTTCCAGAGTGGTTTTCTGGCCTGGTTTGAGCGATACGGAATCGACCCGAGCGACCAGGGTGCCACCATTCTGATAGGCCTCGACTCGAGCGATGCTGCCATCGCTTCCCCCCGCCACGTCGACTCGCACCGCCTCCACTCGGCTACCGAACTGCGCCTTGAGCCGGTTTCCGTCGCCCCCCCAACTGGTCACAAACCGGTTCGACTTCACCGAGAAGTTGCTGAACAGCTTCGTGCCGGTGATCGCATCCGAATCGACCGCAACTCCTAGTCTTCCATCGCTGTCGATCCCGACGGAAGAGAGAGTGACTCCGGGGAACGCATTGTTGTCGATCTCTCCACTGGGCATCTGATCGGGTTCCAATGTCTTAGTCCACCCCAGTGGTTGTCCGGTGCTAGAAAGGAGCTCCACATCCCATCCGCTTAGCGGCGACTCCTCACCTTCAGGAACTCCGTCGCGGTCTTGGTCTAGCCAAACAAAGCCCTGAACCCCGGGAGACCAAGTCGCCTCCGGCGTACCCGTCAGCACTCCCGTGAACACATTGCTGGTCACTCCCGTCCGCGAATCGACCGCTCGGATCGAAATCTTCTGAGCTCCCGTAGGAGCAACCCATCGTTGATCGATTGCTACCTGGTAGCCATCAGGCGAAGCGCCAAGAACCCAAGGCCCGTCATCCCAGCGAATCTCTAAGCGATCGATACGGTTCAGCGTGATATCCGACTGGAAGCCCGAACTGTTTTGGTTGCGAAGGGTCTGTACGGAGGCGGTGCCAAGAAAATGATACGACTTCGTGACCGGGTCGAATCGACCCGATCCCGACAGGGAGTGTGGTACATCCATGACGTCGAAGATGCCATCGCCATCCGAGTCCTGCCAGCCGATCATCGCCAGTGTGCTTGGCGGGCTGACCAAGCGATCGTAGGCATCCTCCAGCAGGTTGCCAGCCGTCATGATGCTAGGGGATTGCACAAACCCAGGTACATTCAGATCGATCGCATTCAGGTTTTGCGTGTTGTAATAGCCACGGCGCTGCAGGTAATTTCCACCACCGGAATACTCATCTCGCGCCCAGAATATATGGCCGGCTTCGTGAGCGAACGTCGAAGCAGGCCGTGTCGATGGGGAAACATAGAAAAGGCCGCCTGCGAACGCAAAGGCTCGTGAGAAAGAGCCGCCCGTCTTGAAGGTGCCCCCCTGCCCGTCTAGAGCATCGTTGTCCGAATCGACCACAAAGATCGTGAACGACCAGTCAGCGTTCAGTTTCTCCCGCTGGCTTTGATTGAAATCCTTGATGTTGTCCTGGATGCCGTTGGCGGGAGCGTATCCCACGCCTTCTAGAAAATCATTCACCCAGAAAACGTACTCATTGGAGGTGCGATTGATCGCTTCGTACCGGCTAGGGACCGGATTGACCGCATAGGTCGTGTCCAGGACAAACTCCAGCGAATGGACGTTGGTCTTGGTCGCCAGCAAATCGGTCCACCAGGAAAGCCCCGTTTCTATTTTTGCCAGGACTTCGGTGATTTGAGCCGCGGACCAGTTTTCGGTGCTGATATCGTTCGACGGTTCGGTTGGACTTGGACCTTTGCTCTCTAAAAACACCGGTGTCACAGCGACCCGGCCCAACATGAATTCCGCCGTGTCCCTAGGGGTGGCGCCGTAAGGGAGCACCGCCATCAAACGCCGCTCCTCAAGTGCCTCCAATTTCAGCCGGCGATGGATTCTTCTTTCTCGCATGAGCCCCAACTCCCAACGGACGACCTTAGCTGCAAACCACCCATGCCCTTAACGAAAAGACGAAAAACCATCGTGGACCGACGGATCCCAAATCTCCAGGGAACCGCTTTCTCGCTTCGTTACCATCGGCCTACCTCGCCCCTCGTCCAGAATTGCTTTCCCGAATTCCTCCGAATAGGTGCCCGAAGTTGCCCATTTTAACATTCGAGGGAGGCGGGATTCCCACGCGAGACGACCATGGTTTGGACGGTGGCAACGGGCATAAAATTCCGTCGCGCGATTGGAAATCTCCGTCCCTCGCGTCTGAAGTTTGCCGCCGTAAAGCCTGGACTCGCCGAAAAAACAACCGCACAGAACAAAAGAATGCCAGCCAAAGACAAGGCTAGCTTTGAAGAGCCGATATCGGAAGGGCCGCCATCGGGGGACTCAGTGAGCCGCAAGATGCCGAGCGACGGGAGCCAGACTCGCTCTGCCACCTCAAAAAGCAACGGGCCGTGGTAAGGTGCCACGACCCGTTGGGTGGTATGGTCGTCCGGTTCGACGGGTGGCTAATTCCAGAACTCTGGATCGATGCCGTCCCATTCGATCTGATCGGAAAGCTGCTGTTCCGACTGATCGGATGCAAGTAGATCGAGCAGTTCTTCGGTATCGATCACGGCTGGGTCGTCGAAAATCGAACCCCAGCTTGGTCCCATCGAACGCGGCTTGGTGACAAAGTCGGCAAGCGACACCGAGTGATCGGTCTTTTGGAGACGACGAGGGGTGTCTGCCGAGGCCATCGGTTGCGTCCCAACGCTCGAAGAAGCCGTCGGGCCGCCGAAGGCCAGATTGTTCTCGGGCATTGCCGTCGCCGCGAGCCAAAGGTCGCCGCCACCCTCACCTTCCGCTTCCCCTTCGCCACTTCCTGCATTGAGGAAGTTGATCACCTGCAGAGCATCCAGTGGCGAAATGACTCCATCGCCGTTGACGTCCAGGTAGGGAGGCATCGTCATCGTCGGAGGGACTGTCAGGACTGTGGTGCCGAATGCGTTCAGGTAATTGATCACCTGCAGAGCATCGATCGGCGAAACAAATCCGTCGCCACTGACGTCGAGTCGATTGTTGGGATTGGTGTAAGGGTTGGCTCGCAGGGTGATTTGCCAGTCTTCGACTTCCCCGTCGCTGGCTGCTCCAATCGGCGAATCGATCGGAGTGCTGGCGAACCGGAATCGTGCGAAGGTTGTTCCCGCTGTTGCGTTGGCGGGGACTCGGATGGCAGGGAGGTTGTTGACACCGTTGACCAGTTGGCGGCCCAGGAAAATTCTCTCCTGATTGTTTTCGAACTGCCCGTCGCCATCGAAGTCGATCCAGGCGGTCAGGTATCCCTTCTGGGTTGGAGTGATGCCGGTGGTCTGAACCACGATCTGGGTGTTGAAGGCGACATAGATATCGCTGGCCCACGTCACCCCGTCATCCAGATCTGCATCGATCAGTCGAGCGTCTCCGTCGACAGTGTTGGTGGCACCCAGAGAGAATCCTGTGACCACCGTGTGTCGCGGACCATTGCTGCTATTTTTGGTTGGATACTTCGGATCGGCAGCATCGCCGTAGTCGAGTCCTTCACCAAGTTGGATTACGACTTCGGTGGAACCATCGATTTGGTTGGCGCGAATTGGATTGCCTGCCAAGTCGGCGATCGGGGAGATCAGTGCGGCACCTTCGCCAGCGACCCCGTTGGCACCTTCGATCAGCAGTCGGTCCCCGAAGCGGGTGACTGAGACTCCCGGAATGTTCGCAGCTTCGATCGCTGCTTCCAGGACCGCAGCCAGTTCGCTGCCGCTGGTGAGGGTCGACAGGTCGACCGGGACACCGTTGGAGGCAGGTTCGCCGGGCACTCCTACGATCGAGAGCACCGAGGTGCGTAGGTCGATCGTCGTGTTGGCGTCGCCTCCAATCGCCACGAAGCCGCCACCGGTGTTGACAGGGCTCAAGCCCAAGCCCGAGCCGGAGATCGCCGACACGATCGCTGCCGCCAAGCCGTCGACCGAGGTGGTTGCGGTGAACGGGACCGGACGGTTTCCACTGGTGACTCGGCCATTGGAATCAAATTCGAAGGTAGCTGTTCCGCCGTTACCAAGTGTGATCGAGAAGATCTGGCCATCGACAACGCCGTCGAATTTGCCCGCCTTGGTCGGAATCCTGACCCCAAAACCAGGTTGAACTCCGGGGCTTCCAGCAACAATCAGCCCGCTGGTATCAGGAAGCAGACTCAAAGTCCGGGCTCCCCGAATCTGAATCTTGCCATCTCCCAGGCTGGATGCCGACAGTTGCAGCGGGGTGGTGAGGATCGCGGAAACGGTCTTCTCCGCAACAGCCTGAGCGTTGTCCGTGTCAAGAATTGCGATTCGATTGGCACCTATCGAGACAAGATTGTTGAAATCGTACTCGAAGACCAAACGGCGTGTGCCGTCGTCCAGGGTGAACTGATTGCCATCCTGGATCGTCACCTTGTTTTCGCTGTCGAATGGGACCTGGACTTGGTAGCCGAGGTCGAATTCGAAGACGTGGACTTTGCCGGTGGAATCGACGATCGACACCTGGGCTCCATCGACGTAGGCTTCCGGCGAGCGAACCTGAATACCGCTTTCGCGATTGTTGAGGAAGCGGATGGTGTAGACAGCATCGCTGGCCCAAATCCCGGCGATTGGGGTCAGTCGAATGATGCCATTGGTCGTGTCGTAGGCGAATCGGTAATCGCGCCCGTCGACCAAAGGTTGACTGTTCTTGTAGACCTGCACTGCGGCGGAGGTCACCGTCTTGGGGTCGATACCTGTGCCTTGAGCCAGTGCTGTCTGCTGCGAAGAGTCGATCAATTGGATGTCGAAGAACTTGGCGGAGGTCTTCACCAGTTCGACAATTCCTTCGTCGGGATTCAGGTCGAGCCCAGTCGTGTCGTTATCGAGCGGTCGGAGGACGAAGGCCATCGGTCCAACAAAGTCGGACCGATCGGTGGCTCCGCGGTCCTTGAAGACGTTGTCTCCCAGGCCATTGGGCGTATCAACCGACGGATCGTCGATGCGAGGCAACCCGTTGATGTCCAGATCGGGAGCGATGATCGGCGAAACTTGAAGGCCTAGCGGCTCTTTGACTGCCACGAGGCTGGCGCGATCCTGCAACGAGTCGATCGACGCATCGATGATCGGAGCCCCTGGGCTGGGATAGAAGTTGCCAGCAACGGGATTCAGGAAGAGCGTGCGGTTGTCCGCGACCAGCGACGCAAACTGCCCGACGGTGGCAACGCCACCGGTGTTGGCGGTGTTCCGCTGGAACGTCGTGCCGCCGATGACGGTGGAGCTGCTGGAGGCATCGATCGCGAGTCCCGTGGTGTTGTTGACCAGGATATTGTTGAGCAGCGTTGGGCTGGCGCTGTTGCGCACACTGATACCCGTGCCGCCGGCGGAGTAACGTTCACGTGGCGAGGAACTGATGGCGCCGACGGCGTCGATGTCCGCTCCGACGCTCGGGCCACTGGTCGCTCCCTGGTTGGGGTCATCGGTGATGCGAACATATTCAAACCGCTCACCCGTGCTGATTCCAAACGCATCCAGGTCAATCGTCGACTGCGTGCCACTGATCCGGCCAACAGCGCGGTAAGTGACTCCATCGGAAGAAACTTCGACAATCGCTTCTTCGCTGACCCCAACTTCGCGTACATAGAGATCGGGCTTGGAGTCGCCAGAGGCAACCAGCAGATTATTGGTGAAGCGAATCACCAATTGGCCTCCCCGACCTAGGCTCACCGCCCCCTGGTTCGGCAGCGGCTCAAGGTTCCCAACAAAGTCGGGGACTCCCAGAGCGACATCGGGATCCTGAAGCCCGATGATCGGAGCGGGTCCGCCGGCAAACAGCGGGTTGTAGTTGGCAACCACATCGCCGAACGCCTGGGTTCCCATTTCGAAGTAGATCCCCTGGATCACTTCAGGATCGGCCGAGGCATCTAGTCCAATGGCGCCGCCAACAATCGTGTTGTTGACGATCCTCGCGAAGGGAACCGGAGCCGCAATGGCTGGAGCTCCAGCGGTGTCGCCAACGATTTCGATCCCTCCGGATCGGTTGAATAAGAGTTCGTTGTTGACGATGACCGCACCTGGGATCCATCGCTCGCTGTTGAGCACCACGGTGTTGCGAACCGAACCGGGATTGGGCGCACCCGTCACCGGATCGCGAGGTCCAGAAGCGACGCGAATACCAAATCCTTCGGAATTGGTGATACGAGTGCTGTCGATGACCACTTGGCCTTGGTCGCGATCGCGATTGCGGTCACCATTGCCTCGCACCACGATCACCTCGCCGGAGCTGAAGGGGATCTGCACCGTGGGCGACCCGGAAAGGACTAGCGTGTCGCTGGTGGCGCCATCCAGATCCCCGTTGACCATGGTGGCGGTGGTGTCGAGCATCGACTGCACCACTGGGCTGTTGATCACATCGCGCACCGCAGCCGCCATTTGCTCGGCAGTGAACGGCCGGCGGCCCAGGATGGGATCGATGATCGAGCTTTGGAACGGAATGGCTACATGACCGGGGGTGACGCCATTGCCGACGTCGGTGTTGTCGAATTCGAAGGTAACGGTCCGAATGCCATCGGAAATCGTCATCAGTGCGCCATCGGCCATCTGACTGCCGCTCACCAGCCGGAGGTTCACACCTTCCGACAGACGCTCGTTGACGCCAAACGCATCGACCAGAACGATCTGGCCATCGTTGGTTGGAATCCCGTAGTTCTCACCGTTGCGAACTTCCAGCTGGTACGGTCCAACCTGAATACCGGTGACCCCTGCGGGGTTGGCGACAAAGTCGGTTCCAACTGATGCATTGAGGACCATCTCACCTCGCTCGGCCATCCCGATGATGAAGTCATCCAGATAGAGCCCTTCAATCGCGTTGTTCTGTGCCCTCAGAGCGGGACGATTGAATGGGTTGGCGATCGAGTATTCCGAGAAGAGGTCTTCCGAGCGGCTGCTGGTCAGGCCGAATGGGCCGGCGTTGGAAACCGAGGACCCGGTCAGGTCGATGGAGTCGCCACGAAGCGGATAGGCGGCCAGGGTGCCCTTGGCCAGCGAATCAGCGAGTGCTTTCTGGACTGCGCGAGCGACTTCTGCACTGGTTGCGTCCCGATCGATCGGGACAGGATAGCCGGTCGTTCCAGCGGAACCTTCCACCAGGATCGACGATCCTGCCGAAGCGGAGATGTCATAGGCACCGTTAAGCTGGATGACGCCGCCATCCAGGGTGGCCGTGAAATTCCGTTCCACTTCGATCGTCAGCGAGTAGCTGCCGGTCGAACCACCCGATCCCGCAGTGCCCAGAACGACGGGGCTATAGGTGTTGTTGGAGGCTGCCGAGACGCCGATGTAGTAGACCCCATCCGCAGGAGCGGTGAAGGTGATCTGGGAATCGGAAGTGCCTCCAAAGTCATTGTTGGCAGCCAGTTGGCGCCCCGTCGCATCGAAGATCCGCAGGAAGGTGTCGAGGTTCGGTACCGCCAACGCTGCGATGGCTGTCACGGTCAAGCGACCGCCAGATTGCAGCTGAATCCGCACCAGATCCACATCGCGATCTGGGGTGACCGCGAGGGTTGGGTTGTCGCCGATCACCCCGCTGCCGGAGATAATCATCGATCGCCCGTCGGCTGCCGAAACCACCGCCGTGCTGATGGAATCGTTCTGTCGAACCAGTTCATCCGAGAAGTTGATCCCGGTGATGATTTCTGGAGCATACGTGGCGGTCTGGATGGCAAGCCATAGCCGTTGTGCGATCCGTGCCGCCGATTCGGTGGGGCTGAAGTTCACCACCACTCCGGTAGCCGGAGGGGTTCCCGTGCCATCCCAGAAGACGAACTGAGTCCCTTCGATCGTGACCGACTGGCCATTGGTGATCGCCGAGCCGGAAGGGACGACCAAGGAGCCACCCATTTCGATTTCGAAAGTCTGGCCGCCCACCACGAACGTGTCGCCATCGCGAAGCTGCGAACCGGCGACCATGCGAATCTCTGGTCCACGGCCACCCTCGCGGCCGAAGCCGAAACCGCCCGCGGTGCTAAACTCGAACCGCAATCGCAGATTGCTCTGACCTGCGAAGTCCGACAGGTCGACTCGAGCCTGACGCCAAGTAGCCGTGTTGTCGAAGGCTTCCTGGGTCTTGTCCGAACCGCTGAGGAACGGGTCGAATTCATCGTCGAGCAGACCTGGACCCCGCTCGCTGTTGTTGGTGGTCAGCAGCGTCCAGTTCCCGGCATCATCGGCGATGTAGACGCGGAAGGAATCCCGCATCACTTCAATGTCGTTCAGATCGCTATTGGCATTCTCGGTCTGCAGGAAGTAGTTGAAATAAAGCATCGGCATGTCGTTGGAAGCAACTCCCGACAAACTGAAGCTCTTGGTCTCCAAAACCCCAGCCGCGCCGCCAGGGAAATTCAGCGAGTTACGAAGCGTGGGATCGGTGACCTGTGTGTAGCGGGCGTTTCCGTGGGAGCCGTTGAACGGATCCTCAAAGCCGAAGTACCAACTGAGCCCGCCGTCGCTTGCAGGGCGGCTACCGTTGGGCGTCGCAGGCAGTCCATGACCGGCGTCTTGCGACCGATTGGTCGACTGATGCCAGAGGTTGTAATCGAGCGTCGAGAAGGAAAGACCGTTGATTCCAAACAGTCCGGTCGCAATGCTGGTCGCTCCATTGGCGAAGACTGGCTGCAGCACACCCTGGGTGTTGAACGCCCAGATGCGGCCTTGGCGGTCGGTGCCAAACAGCAGGTTGGCGAACCGACCATTGGCCAGATTGCGTGGGCCGGCGGTAAGCCCGGTGAATTCGATTCCCAGAAGATCCGAAGAACCGGTGACGTAAGTACCGGTCTGACCGCCACCGACACCGAAGGTGATGGTTGGATTGTTGGCGAGATAGAGCCCACCGGCATCGCTGACGGCAAACATCACCCCATTGATCACCGCGATCCCGGTGACATCGCCGCCGGGAGCCAAATCGGCCGCCTTCAGCGGCAGGGTTGGAACGCGGGCTGGTGAGGTGTCGATCGAAGCGTTGCTGATCAGCACGTCGCGTCCGCTGGCACTGGCGGTGATCCCGGAAATCGCAGCTTGATTGATCGCCTGGGCGGTCCGAATCGCAATCGTTTCGGCCGTGTCTTCGGCCAGGAATGCAACAGCGATCGCACCACCGCTGACCGAACCGTTGGAGCCCAGGTCGGTTGCCACTCCGCGGCTGACCAAGGTGCCGAAAGTTCCAACCGTCGCGCCGCTGAAGTTCAGTCGGTCGCCGTCGTATCCAATCGTGACGCTCGATGGCATCGCGCTCTTGAGGGCCGCGACGAATGCGTCTTGATCCATCGTATCCTGATAAGCCACTGGGATCGCACCGGGAGCGACTCCCAGACCGCCGCTGATCTGAATCCCAGTACCAACAACCGCAAGTCCCTGAGCGGAGCTCTTTCCGGTCACCGAAATGCGGCCGGTTCCTGGAATGCTGCTGGCTTTCGCGCTGAAGCCCGCTTGGTTGATCGCTCGTACAAGGGCATCGACCATCTGGGCCCGAGTCGATGCGTTGGTGATCGGAACCGAGACGTGGGATGGATTGACAAGCGAACCATTTTTGTCGAACTCAAATGTCCGGGTCACCCCTGGAATCGCTTCGTCGGTAATCCGGACCGTCGCCCCATCGCTTACCCCCAGGCCAGTGGTGGCCGAGATGACCACAGTGCCGCCCGTCTCGAATTCGTAGGTGACCCCATCCAGCGTGAACTGGTCGCCATCGATCAGATAGCGCCCGCCGTTTGGATCGACATTCAGCAGCAGTTCGGGGCCTGAATTGTATTCGAAGGTGATCGGGAAGTTGGAGCTGTCGCGAAGGGTGAATCGCGATCCGTCGAGGATCTGACGGCGTGTTGATCCCCCCTGCACTTCCGTCGCTTCGGTGACCACCAGCCGACGAGAAACGGCGCCAGTGGCCGCTTCCGTGCGAATCCGGAACCGCTCGACAATCTGCGTCCCGGCTCCCAGCCGCCGCTGATCGAAGTTGTTGACCACCGCGCGATCCTGAGCTGGCGCGCTGAACGCAGTGCCGCTGTCGATGTTGAACTGGTAGACGACGTTGTCGTCGTACCCACCGGCGCTGGGGCCAAAGCCACGATTGCCGACGAAAAATCCAACTTCCTGCCCAGCGATCTCCGCGAACGTCAACCCTTCGACGATGAACCCGACATTGCTCTCAATGGCCGATGCGTCGGCAGGGTTGGGATGGAATGTCTCTAAGCCATGGCTGCCCAGATCGGTGGTCGCTGCGGTTCCAAAGTCGATCGCCAAGTAGTCCGACAGCGGATCCTGGTCTCCGGCGATCAGCTTCTCGACCGGAGTGTCGAAGGCTCTCAAGCCACCGTTGAATCGGAAAGCGATGTCTCGGACATCGGTCGACAGACGACCGACGTTGTTGGACATTTCTCCGGTGAACGGATTGACGATGTAGACGTCCGTCAGATTGAATCCGACGTCCCGGCTGACATAGAGATTCATGTCGGTCAGGGTCCACTGCAGCGGGGAGCTGTTGGGATCGACAAACTGCGGAACGATCGGTGGTAAAGCGCTCGATCCACCATCGAATCCGACGTGGTCCTCGACGATCAACTGCCCATTCTCTGCAGGCTGCAGACGCATCAATGGGTCACCGCTGCCAGGTGCGAAATAGGCCTCCAATCCCGAAGGCACACGACCGCTGGGGGACACGGCGATGAAGTACCTACCCGCCGGCAGTTCGACGGAACCAAGGAATGGGTCGAGTGTTCCTGTAGAACCGCGAGTCAGATCGCTATCGTCAGATCCGCGCAGCGGCCCGGCACGATCATCCACGAGGTTGCTGTTGAGCCCAAAGCTGATCAAGCTTTGGTTGGCGTTGTAGAGATAAAGCGACGTGTCAGGCCGCCCGATGCCGTCGGCGTAATCGATATCGAAAATCGTCGACAGATACTCCGCTAGATCGGTCGCCAAGAGCTGGTAGTCGATCGTGAAGGTGTACCAGTCGATGTCGGTGGGAGAGCTGAGCGAACCGGCGATGCTGATCGCTTGACGATCGGTCGCCAGAATATTCCCCAGCTCCTGAGCGGTCGCCGGAGTGTTGTTGTTGACCGACCCTGAATCCAATTCGGCCGTCTCGCCGACCAATGGAGAATGGCGCGGCACCCCAATCAATTCCAGTGCGTTCGTGGCGAATCGAATGTCGGCATGCTGGACCATCGACCCAGGAAATTCGTCCTGCTCCTGCAGACGAATCTGAAGCGTGTAGGGCCCCGCCGTCAGACCAGAGCCGACAAGGTTGGGATCGGTCAGGTTGGATGCCGGATCGCCTGCATTGAGCGAGCTGCTGCGGACGCGAACGTGGTAAAGCGTCGTTTGGGACGAAGCGCCGGGCAGGATCACGCGCATCCCGGCATCCCGTGGATTGGTGCTGTAGAGGTCCCGAGGTGCCCCCATGGAGTCGATGGGGTAGAGATTCGGGTTGCTCTTGCGCAGCGGATGGACCGAATTGACCGACATATCGGGCGATCGGAACAGCAGCGTGGGATCGAATTCCTCGTCGTACGACTGATCGCTGAGCGCCAGGATGTTGCCGTTGGCATCCACTAGCTCCACCACCGTGTCGAGCCGATTTTGGGTTCGATCGATATCGAGCCAGACTTCGGTGCCACCGGCCGCCAGGAAGCTGTAGACGTCGACGTCCGACGGC
>B570J29032_109959389_pt1 | contig 24157 bp, 18 predicted proteins | sample LakMenEpi16Nov12_FD_29032 | JGI IMG/M metagenome (IMG submission 29032) | reverse complement strand
GGGGGGAGGCGAACTCAACAGTGTCCCGAAACACAATCGTCATCGTTGAATGCACAGTTGGGTAGTTGGGTGGCAGTAGGTTCTCAGCGGGCGGAGTCCCTCGTGGGCACCGACACGTACAACCACCTACCCCTTCGAGGAGATCATGGGTTCCCAAGCTTCACATTCACGACGCCGCTTTCGCACAGCTGGCGTTCTTTCCGTAGCCGTCCTTGCGGTTGTGGGCCTTGTAGCGACTGCTTGTAGCAGTAGCGATTCAGGTAGCAGCAGCGTGGTCAAGGCCGCGTGGATCTACGTCGGACCTACGAACGACGGCGGCTGGACCCAAGCTCACGACAATGGCCGTAAGTTCGCCGAGACTGAACTCGGCAGTGGGGTCAAAACGACCTACAAAGAAAACGTTAAAGAGGCTGAAGTAGCCCCGGTCATCGAAGACCTTGTGAAGGATGGCAACACCATCATTTTCGCAACGTCATACGGCTACGCCGAACCTATGGCAGCAGCTGCTGCGAAGTACCCGAACGTGAAGTTCGAACAGGCGACCGGCGATCTCATTACCGCTGGCAAGACCACGCCGGCGAACTACGCCGAGTACTGGGGTGCCGGTGAAGACACCCTGTACCTCTCAGGCGTCGCCGCAGGTAAGGCCACAAAGAACAACAAAATTGGCATCGAGGCTCCGTTTGCGATCCCCGAGATCATTCGCCACATCAACGCATTTGTTCTAGGTGCGCAGTCAGTGAACCCCGCCGCGACCGCAAAGGTTGTTTGGACCAACGACTGGTTCAACCCCACTGCAGAGAAGCAGGCTGCTGAATCACTCGTTTCAGCCGGTGTCGATGTGATCTTCTCGCATCAGGACAGCCCGTCTGCAGGCGAGGTTGCGAAGGCCAACAACCTTCCGTGGGTTGGCTACGACTCCGATCAGTCCGGTGCGTACAGCTCCGTGTGGCTCACGACCGCGACCTACAACTGGGGTCCTCGCTATCTCAGTCGTATCAACGCAGTGAACGACAACACGTGGAAGTCGGACAACTACTACGGAACGATTGCCGACGGTTTCACAACGCTTGCAACCTTTGGCACCCTCGTCTCTGCAGATACGAAGACGCTCATCGACGCTGAATTAACCAAGGCCAAGAACGCCGGTGCAACGTCATTCGGTTGGTACTGGGGCCTGAGCGACCGCCAGGATCAGACCGGCGCAGTGAAGATCAAGAAGGGTCAGACGCTGTCCCAGAAGGATCTCTACGAAATGAATTGGTTCGTCAAGGGTGTCGACGGAACTCTGAAGAACTGATTGAACGTCGAGTTCAGGACAGATGTCTGAATCGTTTGTAGCCAGGGCAGTCACTGCAAATGCAGTGACTGCCCTTGGCGTTACCAAGCGGTTTCCCGGCGTTGTCGCGAACGAGGACGTCACCTTTGAGGTGCGGGTTGGGGAAGTGCATGCACTCCTCGGAGAAAACGGCGCCGGAAAGACAACGCTGTCGAACATCCTCACGGGTCTTTACCGACCCGACGAAGGTCATCTTCTACTTGACGATCGCGAAACCATCTTTGAATCGCCGAAGGCAGCGATTGATGCCGGAATTGGGATGGTGCACCAGCACTTCCGCTTGATTCCGACATTTACTGTGACCGAGAACATCATCCTCGGTACGCAGCCTCCGTCTCGTCGCTTCCTGCTCGACACCAAGTCTGCAGAGGATCGGATCGTCGAGTTAGCGGAACAGTTTTCGATGCCCGTCGATCCTCGCGCCAAGGTTTGGCAACTTTCGGTTGGCGAGCAGCAGCGCGTAGAAATTTTGAAAGTGCTTTATCGCGATGCGCAGGTGCTCATCATGGATGAGCCGACTGCTGTTCTCACGCCGCCCGAGGCCGAGTCGCTCGTCACGACATTGCGATCGATGGCCCGACAAGGCAGAAGCGTTATTTTCATTTCGCACAAGCTCGGAGAAGTCGCTTCGATCGCCGATCGGATCACGGTGCTTCGTGACGGAAGGTCAGTAGCGACTGTCGAAGCCCAGGGTTCTTCTCGTGAGAGCCTCGCCGAACTCATGGTTGGACGTGAAGTGACCTCGGTGATTCGCCAAGGCGTCGGTGCGCTGCCCGGTGCAGCGACGGTGCTGACCGTGGACAGCCTTTCAGCGCTGGGGGATCGGGGGCGGCCCGCCCTCACCGATGTTTCGCTGCAGGTGAAGGCCGGTGAAATTCTTGGCATCGCCGGAGTAGCGGGTAACGGACAGCGTGAACTTGTGGAAGTACTCGCCGGTCTCCGACCCAGAACAAGTGGTTCCATAGATATTGACGGCGAAGCAATGGAACGAACCGATGCACGCCACCCAATCCGGATGGGGGTTGCATACGTTCCTCAGGATCGTCTCGGAACTGGTCTCGCTCCGGATCTCTCCATCGCCGAAAATCTCATTCTGAAGAGATACCGCAGGGCACCAATCTCGCGAGCGCCGTTTCTTCGGCCATCGGTGATTGCCTCCGAAGCTGATCGACTCATGACGCAGTTCGATGTGCGCGCTCCGTCTGCGGAAACTCCCACCCGTCGACTGTCGGGCGGAAACGTGCAAAAAGTGCTCCTGGCTCGTGAGATGTCTGGCGCGCCCAAGGTTCTGGTTGTGTCATCGCCTACACAAGGACTCGATGTTGGGGCTGTAGCGACAGTGCATCAACTTCTTCTCGACGCCGCAGCAAAGGGCGTTGGTGTCTTACTGGTATCCGAAGACCTCGATGAGGTGATGGCGCTTTCTGATCGCATTGCAGTGATGTACGAAGGAAAGATTCTCGCGTGCATAGAGGCAGCTGAAGCAGATATTTCTCGAATCGGAATGCTTATGGGTGGCGCCGACCTTGATGAAGGCCAGGGTTCATGATGCGTTCGACATTCTCTGGATTCCGTCTTGAACCACGCAGCCATCTGCCGCGTCATATCAATTGGACCGTACCGATTGGTTCGTTCTTCGCTGCCCTGTTTGCTGGCGCTTTACTGCTTCTGGTGACTGGCCAGAATCCGATCTCCGTCTACCAGCGGATCCTCGAGCGAGCCTTCCTCGACGCTGGTTCGTTGAGTGGAACGTTGATCGCCGCGACGCCGTTGCTCTTCACTGGGCTTTGCGCCGCTGTCGCGTTCCGTGTCGGATTTTTCAACATCGGTGGCGAGGGCCAGTTTTACATCGGTGCGATTTTTTCCTCCGGCATTGCTCTCGCATTGGGCCGCGATGCACAGGTTTGGATCGCTATTCCTGCGATGATCATCGCTGGGGCTCTTGGCGGTGCCCTCTGGGCAGCGATTCCGGGTGTCCTCCGTGCTTATCTACGCACCAACGAAATCATCACATCACTCATGCTGAATTACATCGCAGGAGTGATTGCTGTTTATCTCATTTTCGAATCGAGTTCGTTCTGGCGTGACCTCGAAGGCACCGGGAAAATGTTCCCGAAGGGAAAGGTCATACCTGAAGTTGCGTTCTGGCCCGAGTACGGCATCGGATCGCTTGTTGTGCCGTTTGGCTTTGTTCTCGGTATTGCCACAGCCGCTTGGATTGCAGTTCTTCAACGTCGGACTCGATTCGGATACGAAATGCGTGTCGTTGGAGGTGCACCGACGACGGCTCGCTACGCCGGTATGCGTCCAGGCCGTGTGATCGTTGCCGTTGCTGCTGTTTCGGGAGCACTCGCAGGGCTCGGTGGCGCTGCGTCGGTCGGAAACTTCCGTCACATCCTCGACCCGAAGGGTATGCAGCAGTCAGGATTCGGCTACGCCGGCATTGTCGTAGCGGCTCTCGCACGTCTGAACCCGGTCGCAGTGATTTTTGTTTCGATCATCATCGGCGGAATCACGAATGCTGGTTATGCACTGCAGGGACCAGACTTCCCCTCAGGTCTCGTAGGGATTCTTGAAGGGCTCATTTTGTTCTGCACCCTTGGTGGCGAAGTGCTCATGCGTTATCGCGTCGTTCGGACTCGTGGGGTTGGCTCGAACGTGGTTGGTGCACAGTGATAATGAACGACAATCTCTTCATTGTGGTGTTCGCCGCCGCCATTTATTACGGGACACCACTCGTTTACGCAGCCCTCGGAGAGATTCTTGCTGAGCGGTCCGGAGTCATCAACCTTGGTGTTGAAGGAATGATGCTCCTCGGAGCGGTCGGAGCTTGTTGGGTGGCGACGTCAATCGATGGCCCAGCCGGTCTAGTTCTGCCGATAGCAGTTTTTGCAGCAATGCTTTTTGCTGCGGGTGGTGCCCTCATTCATGCATTTCTCACCATCACCCTGCGAGTCAACCAAATCATTTCAGGTTTGGCGTTGACTATTTTTGCAGGCGTTGCGGGTGTTTCTTCCTACCTCGCCGGACTTTGGGACCTCGGTCAGTCTCCGGTGGCAAACCAGTTCGGAAGGATGGATCTTTTCGGTTGGGGCGACCTTCCGGTGTTGGGTCCAATCCTGTTCAATCAAACGTTGTTGACCTACATCTCCTGGCTGCTTGTAGTTCTCACGTCGATCTACATTTTCCGAACCCGATGGGGACTTCAACTTCGAGCAGTAGGCGAATCACCACAGACTGCAGATTCAGTAGGCGTCGCCGTTCAACGATCAAGATATCTACACGTTCTCGCCGGCGGAGCTTTTGCAGGAATCGCGGGTGCGTGCTTCTCGCTCTCGATCCTGCCAACTTGGCAAAATGGAATGACGCTCGGTCAAGGATGGATCGCTCTAGCGCTGGTCATCTTCGGATTCTGGCGTCCAGATCTCATGTTGGTAGGCGCATACCTGTTCGGAGGCCTGTCGAGCCTTCGCTACACGTTGCAAGCCAGGGGAGTCGAAATCCCTCAGCTCTTTCTTGATTCGCTGCCCTACGTGATGACAATCGTGGTTCTCGTCGTTGTTTCAAATTCAGCGGCGCGACGCCAACTCGGAGCTCCGGCAGCGCTCGGGAAACCCTACGAACGAGAAGAGCGTTAACTCGTCAGTCGTGTATGTCGGACTCGTGTGGATTCACGAGAGCGGCTTTCGTCGACCATGGGAAATCGATCCAGTCGTTGGTGTGCTTCCAGACGTAATCGCAGTCGATCACTGATTCAGGTTTTTGGTACACGACCGCAGTGCGGACTTCGCCAACCTGTGATGCCACATACTCGACGACCATTTTCAGCGTATGGCCAGTATCGGCGACGTCGTCACAGATCAGGACTTTCGCCGATTCAATGTCCACAAGTGTTAGCGGCGGCGGAAGGATCACAGGGAACTCCAGACGCTCGCCCTTGCCCGTGTAGTACTCCACGTTCATTACGTGCGTGTTCTTGATCCCGAGTGAATACGAGAGCGCTCCACCGATCGGAAGTCCGCCACGGGCGATCGAAAGGATGAGATCAGGCCGGAAGCCATCGTCATCGATCAAGCGGGCCAATTCGTGTGAGGCCTCTCCGAACATCGACCAGGTGAGTACTTCCATCTCGCTCATGTCCCGAACCTACACAATCACAGAACCCCTCCATCACGGTGGAGGCGCAAGTACGGTGACGCCATGTCTTCCGATGATGTCGTCATTGCTGGTGCCCCGCCTGAGCTTGGACCGCTCATGCATACAGGCGGAGAACTCATGACGCGAGCCGAGCGTCGTCAGCTCGGTCGCGATCGACGCAAGGTCACGCAGCGTTCGTCACATGCTGGTTGGGTTCCTCCACCGACTCGCCGCGACCCATTTGCGGTTCTCGAGGATCAAAATCGTCGTCGCTTCCCTGATCTCGTTCCTCTCCGCTGGGGACGCATGGTGGCCTCGCCATTCACCTTTTATAGAGGTGCTGCAGCAATCATGGCTGCCGATCTTGCTGGCACGCCGAACACAGGTCTTGATGTCCAGGTATGTGGCGATGCACATCTTCAGAACTTCGGCCTCTTCGCCTCTCCCGAGCGCAACCTGCTTTTCGATCTCAATGACTTCGATGAAACGCTGCCGGGTCCGTGGGAATGGGACGTAAAGCGCCTCGCCGCAAGCGTTGAGCTCGCCGCTCGAGATAACGGTTTCTCTGCCGAACAAGCGAAAGCCGCCACATTGGAAAGCGTGTCGGCATACCGCGCCTGGATGGCAGTTCTCGCCGACCAGACGCAGCTTGACGTCTGGTACGCAAAAGTCGATGTTGACGAGATCATCCCGATGTTGCCAACAGAGGCACAGAAGGGGTCTGCGAAACTTGTTGAGAAGGCACGTCGTCACACCACGTTGCAGGCGTTGGACAAGTTGACCCAAGTGGTTGATGGTCGCCGAGTCATCGTGGACAATCCGCCAATCGTCGAACACCTGCCTGACATCACGACCTATCACGCAGTGCAAACCGTGCTGAATCGTTACAAGGCGACGCTTCAAGAGGACAAGAAGCTTCTTCTCGAGCGATTCGAGATCATCGACATTGCTCGGAAGGTCGTGGGAGTCGGAAGCGTTGGCACCCATTGCTGGATCGCGCTGTGTACTGCTGATCGAGAAGATGATGATCCGCTTTTTCTGCAGATCAAGGAAGCGAATCGCTCAGTCCTTGAACCATGGATTGGGGCGAGTAAATACTCCACTCATGGCGAACGCGTCGTTGTAGGTCAGAGGCTTTTGCAGGCCGCAAGTGACATGTTCTTGGGTTGGACGAAGTTCCGCGAGCGTCACTATTACATCCGTCAACTTCGAGATATGAAGGGTTCAGCCGTCGTTGCTTCAATGACACCATCGATACTTTCGAGTTACGCCGGAGTCTGCGGACGAACCTTGGCACGCGCCCATGCTCGAACCGGAGACCCGATAGCCATCAGCGCCTACCTGGGTGAAGGTGACACGTTCGATAAGGCGATTGCGTCGTTCTCGAAGGACTATGCCGATCAGACCGAAAGAGATCACGCCCAGCTAAGAGCGGCAATCGATTCGGGAAAGATCCAAGCAATCGAAGGCAGCTAAACGATTCGCGCTAACTCGTATGTGAGGATTGCAGATCGGCGAGCACTGCTGCCGCTGCTCGGCGCCCAGAGAACAGAGCGCCCTGGATAGAGGCAGTGTCTCGGTGATCTCCGCAGACGTAACGTCCTGCTCCTAAGCGCACCGAACGACGCGGGTCGAGTGGGGGAAGTTGCAGCGGCTGGCCATGGGAGATCACGTCGACTCTGATGGTTTCCCATGAGCGTGCCTCGGGATGCCATGTAGCGAGTTGCTTGCGGACCTCAACCTCGAGATGCGGATCGAGCGCAGAGAGTCCGGGCACAGCGGCGACACAGAGAGTCTTACCGGGAGGGGCGTAGCTCGGCGCAACATCGCTTAGCACCGCGAGATTCTTCATCGGCCCCGATTGCGCACCATCGAGCAGGATGTGCCGGTTGTGTATTGGAGCTGCAGTCGAGTCAAACCAGATAGCAGCGACAGGACGTGAGCCGGGGTCGGGGAGTCCGAGGAGTTTGGAAGCGGAGGGACCTTGGGTTGCAACGACGACCGCCCTGCCAGTGAGTTCCTCGCCGCTTTCAAGGATGACGGCTTTTTCGTTGACCTCTCGTACGCCCTCATTGCATCGAACGGAGCGTTCATGGAGGCCCGACGCCAATTCCTTTGACAATGCGCCCATGCCATCGGCGGGCACAGCGCTTTCTCCCACCGCGAGCATGCGGAGAATGACATCGAACCTACGTGAGGAAACTTCCAGATCGGGATCAAGTTGAATCCCGGCGAAGAGGGGTTGAAAGAATCTCTCGATGATGCGAGTGGAAAATCCGAAGTTCTGCAACCTCGCCCGGGTCGACGATTCTTTGCGTCGCAACAGATCCGGAACCGAGCCACGGCGGACCGAGGCAATCAACTTGAGGAGTCGCAACTTGTCGGGGATTGAACCGATCGGTGCGAAGACCGTTGAAGGGAGATCACGCGGGCTCCGAAGCGGATCACCAACGGTGCAGAACCCTCGGCCAGTCCAAATCGTGGCACCGGGCTGAAACTTTCGAAGGTCGAACTGATCAAGATCGAACCAGCGGTACAACTCTGGGTACGCAGTGAGCAGAATCTGAAAACCACGATCAAGAGTGAAGCCGTCGACGTGGTCGGAACGAACTCGACCACCCACGTCGTCGGAGGCCTCAATGACCTGAACGCCAATACCGGCGGCAGTCAAGGTGCGGGCACAGGCCAATCCGGCAAGTCCAGCTCCGACGATAATGACGTCTTCGTTCACGCGCTGGAGGATACCGACTGCGAAGTGCTGACTCGTTGATCGGGGCCGACCACAGCAACGATTGCAGTGGTCCTACTCTTTCGTCATGCGTATCTCTGGACCAGATTCCCATGACTGACCGGGACGGGTCAGGTCGGAGGATTCTGGGTCGATCGTCATCGGAGAATCCACCGGTTGTGAATTCCAAGACCGGTTTGCCAGCGCGTCCGGTGCTGGGACGAAGTTCAACAGGCGCAGCTCCTTCGGATCCGGGCTTCGCTAGTGAGGGTCTAGGAAGCGGCAGGACTGGAGGCAACGCTGTTGCTCGACGTGATTCACGCAAGCGGAGGCTGAGAAAGAGGACGATCTTTCTTTGCTTGATCGCGTTGGTGATTCTCATACCCGTTGGTTGCTTTGCTTTCGGTTGGTCACAATTTTCGAAGATACCCACTGTGAACGTTTCGGCGGTCTTATCGCCGCGTGGGTCTCGATCGGGCACGAATTACCTCATCGTCGGTACCGATTCACGAGCCGGTATCGAGAGCAACGATCCAAACTCGGGAGCGTTTCTTTCAGGGGAGGTTTCGGGCTCGAGAACAGACACGATCATGGTCCTTCACGTCGATGGTTCAACCACGCGGTTGACTTCAATTCCTCGTGACCTTTGGGTGACTGATCCGGCTACGGGTCAGAAAGGGCGCATCAATTCGACCTTCGCGTCAGGGCCCTCGAACTTGATCTCAGCCGTCGAAGCGATCGGAATCCCGGTGGATCAGTATCTGGAAATCAATTTTGTGAGTTTCGGGAAACTTGTTGATGCAGTCGGAGGGATCACGATCGATTTCCCGTACCCAGCCGTCGACGATCAGTCCGGACTTTCAATTGCGAACTCTGGGCCGAATCATCTCAACGGCGCCCAGGCGCTGGCCTATGTGCGAAGCCGGTATTACACCGAGATGGTGAATGGTAAATGGCGTGTCGATGGCACCGCTGATATCGGACGCACCGAACGTCAACGAGTTTTCCTCACTGCACTTATGAGTGAGGTCGCCGGAGAGCGCAATCCGTTCCAACTGTCCGCTATTCCTGGTTCGCTCGGTGCGGGCATGAAGCGTGGTTCTACGTTCTCCTACACCGATGCCATTGGTCTGGCATGGGCACTGAAAGACGCAACGCCGGAAATGGTTGTTCTCCCGGTGACGCCACGCCGAACATCTGGGGGTGCTGATGTTTTAGATCTGCAGCCCGATGCGCGAGCCGTGATCAGCGGACTTGCGGCGTAATAGGGTTTACGGCTGATCAGTCGGAAACTATGAGCAGGACGTGATCGGGTTTGGTTGCCGCTGACTCGAAAACCTCGAAGGCGTTTTCAACGACCGCGACCAATTCAGGATGTTCGCGAAATTTGCGCGGGTCGAGCTTTCGCATTCTGTCGAGGGCGCCAGTGACATCGTCGAGGTCGAGCCAACCTTTATGGCCCCAACCAAATCGAACAAGAAGGCGATCAAGTGCCGCAGTGCTGAGGTGCCGTTCGGCAAGAGTGAGCAGTTCTCGACCACGTGCGAGACGCCGAGATTCGGTCGCGTGCCACCCAAGGTGGGGGAGTCCGCGGCGGAGTGCGTCAGGTCCTTGAATCGACCGAGTGGGTGTAAGCCACGGAGCCATCAGCACTCGATACCAATCAACCAGATGAGTGTCCTCACAGGCGCGATACCAATCTTCTGGTGAAGAGACCACGATCGCTGCAAGATAGGAATGGACGACTGGATCGACTCCATCCCAGAGTTGAACTGCCCGATCACGAACTGCGACGAGACCCTCGGGGCCCAGCAACCGCTCTTGGAAATCGTGGTGGAAGGCGATGGAGTCGAGCATCCAAGACTGGCTGTTGACTGCCAAGGTTCCCACTCCTTCTTTGCGCACGAGCCAGTCATTTTCGCGGCGTAAGGACGTGGTGGCGCGGATGCTCAGGTACGAGACGCGAGCTGCTCCACAAGGGATTCGAGAACCGGGCGAATCGATGGCGTCGGGTCGGCCTCGATTGACTCCATTTCACAGAACACGTCTGTGCCGTGCGCCCGACCCTGGAGGGTCATGAGTACAGAGCAAGAGGGGCCGCCTTCGAATCGCACGATGACTTCGAGGAGACCGAGATTTCGGTCGACATGTCCAATGCCTCCGAGTGTCGCAGCCGCATCGAGGAGGCGTTGGTAGGCCTCGTCTGGTGGAGCCTCGATCCAAATGGTGTCGCCATCGTGTTCAGCGACGAGGGGCGGATACGCCGAAGGTGAAGGAAGAAGAGGCGTTGGCTGGTGGCTCAGCAGCGGAACAAGGCCATCGGGTGATGTCTGTATCGATTCGAGCACAACTGAGTAGGCCTCAGTGAGGAGAGATGGATCGATGACCTTGGGTGCAATGCTTGCTCGCGATGCGGCGAGATCCGGGTGATGCAGTCGCATGAGAGCGCGAAAGACGTCTTTGACCTCTTTCTCGGAATCGCCAACCGCAACTCCGAGCACTCGACATGCATCCTGCAGTTCCAACGATCAGGATGCCGTTCGGGGACTGGAGAGAAATGACCCAAGCAGAGTTGCAAAGCGTGCTGGATCAAGAACGCCAGTGAGTTCGCGAGCCGAATGCATCGACAACTGGGCGACGCCAACATCGACTGTGGTGATACCAAGGCGGGCCGCCGTTACCGGACCGATTGTTGAACCGCAGGGCATGTCGTTGCGCGAGACGAAGGTTTGCGTCGGAATGTCCGTTTCTCTGGCGAGTGAAAGTAGATAGGCAGCGCCTGGTGAATCGGTTCCATAACGCGCATCGGCGTTCCACTTGAGTACCGGACCACCATCGATGAGAACGGGATGATCAGGCTCGTGACGCTCGGGCCAATTGGGATGAGTCGCGTGTGCCCCGTCAGCGGAAATGCAGACCGAAGACGCCAACGCAGCAAACCATTGGTCTCGGGTGCAATCTCCGGAGAGAGCGATTCGCTCTAGAACGGTTGGTAGAAGTTGGCCCGCCGCACCACTCGCGGACTGACTTCCAACCTCTTCATGATCAAAAAGGCAAAGTATGGGAACGAAAGGCGATTCAAGAGAAGAATTCAAGAGAGCGATTACGCCTGCATGGCAGGAGAGGAGGTTGTCGAGTCGGGCCGATGCGAACAGTGACTCGTCAACACCGAGAATCGCTGGAGGGGTGAGATCGTGGGTCATGAGATCCCAGGAGAGGATCTCTCCAACTGGAACTTGGATTCGCTCGCTAAGCCACGTGCGAAATTCGGGAGCACTCTGCGGCGCTGAACTCCACACAGGCTGGAGGTGGCGCTGCGGATCGAGCCGCAACCCTTCGGTCATGATTGATCGGTCGAGATGAATCGCAAGCTGTGGGACTCGGAGGAGCGGTTCGTCACAGCGGAACAGAACCGTTGACGTGTCGTTCGACTTCGATCGAACCGAGATTCGTCCGGAGAGGCCGAGGTCTCGATCCAGCCACGAATTTAGGAGGGCGCCGCCGTAAATCTCGACACCGAGTTGAGCCATGCCCGCCGATTGGTGGTCGGGACGAGGTCGTAGGCGAAGGTTGGGCGAATCAGTGTGGGCGCCGACCAAACGAAAGCCGGCGCTTGGGTGGTGATTTCCGGCAGTCGACCAAGCAACCAAGGCGCCGCCTCGCTGCAGGTAATACGAACCCGGAGTGCTCGGCCAAGGATCGGCCTCGTTCACTGGGGCGAACCCGGCCTCAGAAAGCCGTCGTGAGGCCTCCGAGGCGGCGTGGAAGGGCGAAGGTGAGGCCGAAACAAACTCGGCGAGGTCGTTGAGATGGCGACGAGGGTTTGAGTCCGGGCGTTCCACAGCATGTGACCCTACCGGTGGGGCTGGGGCCTCGTCCTGCTACCGACCTGCACTCGGCGTCTCGGACTGAAGACGTCAGCCTCTAGCCGTGTACAATTTGAACTCCGCTCCGGGGCCAGCGTCGTCCCCATCGTGAGCGTGTTATCCCCCCAGGTTCCGCCTCGCCGAGGCAGACCTGCCGATCCACGCAACGCAGGAAGACGCATGTCCTCACTTCGCCCCTCTGGGCTCCCCAGTGCACAGGGTCTCTACGACCCCCGATTTGAACACGACGCCTGCGGCGTCAACTTTGTCGTCCATATGAAGGGCGAGCGCAGCCATCAGATCGTCCGCCATGGCCTAGGCGCGCTTTGCAATATGGACCACCGTGGCGCGGCTGGTGCCGAGGTGAACACTGGAGATGGTGCGGGCATCCTCATCCAGATTCCCGACACATTCTTCCGAGCGGTTCTGCCGTTCGACCTTCCGGAGGAAGGTCACTACGCGACAGGTCTGGCCTTCCTTCCCCCGGAAGCCTCCGAGGCAGCTGTTGCACGCGATGCCATCGAGCGGATCTTCACAGAAGAAGGTCTAACGATTCTTGGCTGGCGCGAAGTGCCAGTAGACGACTCAATGATCGGCTCGATGGCCAAGAGTGTCGAGCCTTCGTTCTTTCAACCATTTGTTGTAGGAGCGGGTCTCGAAGGCCTGGCTCTAGATCGCCGTGTGTACCTGGCGCGTAAGCGTTCTGAAATCGAACTTGGAACTGTTTCTGAAGGTGGCGTGTATTTCCCTTCATTGTCGAGTCGCACGTTCATTTACAAGGGCATGCTCACCACCACCCAACTCGGCCAGTTCTTCACTGATCTCAACGATCCCCGAGTCGAATCATCTCTCGCGCTCGTTCACTCACGGTTCTCGACGAATACGTTCCCGTCATGGCCGTTGGCCCATCCATTCCGCTTCATCGCACACAACGGAGAAATCAACACTGTTCAGGGCAATCGTAATTGGATGCGAGCTCGTGAAGCTCTGATTCAATCCGATCTCCTTCCAGGCGACCTCGATCGAATCTTCCCAATCTGTTCGCCCGGTGCTTCGGATTCCGCAACCTTCGACGAGGTTCTAGAACTCCTGCATATGGGTGGCTACGAACTTCCGCACGCGGTGTTGATGATGGTCCCCGAGGCTTGGGAACATCAGCCTTCGATGCCGAGAGCAAAGCGCGATTTCTATCGCTACCACGCGTCGTTGATGGAACCGTGGGACGGGCCCGCGTCAATCGCTTTCACCGATGGCACCGTTATCGGCGCAGTGCTCGATCGAAACGGACTGCGTCCATCTCGCTATTGGGTGACGGCCGATGATCTCGTGATTATGGCGTCAGAGGTCGGAGTCATCGATGTAGATCCGGCACGGGTTGTTCAAAAAGGCCGTCTCCGTCCCGGTCGGATGTTCCTTGTCGACACGGCTCAAGGCCGAATCATCGACGATGAGGAAATCAAGAGCCACCTCGCCGAGCAGCACCCTTATGGGGAATGGCTCGCGTCGAACCAGATTGAGCTTCAGTCGCTCGCATCGCAGCCTCACACGCTTATTGCTCACGATGCAGTCGTGAAGCGGCAGCAGCTGTTCGGTTACACGAACGAAGAGATGAAGCTCATCCTTGAGCCGATGGCGAAGAACGGGCTTGAACCAATCGGTTCAATGGGCACCGATACCCCTATTGCTGTGCTGTCATCGCGTTCGCGTTTGTTGTTCGACTATTTCGCTCAGCTCTTTGCACAGGTCACGAACCCGCCTCTTGATGCCATCCGTGAAGAGCTCGTGACTGCTGTGAGTGGAACGCTTGGACCCGAAGGGAACCTGCTCAATCCGCAGCCGTCTTCGTGCCGTCAGATTGTTATTGAACGTCCGATCCTCGACAACGACGAACTGCGCACACTGGTTCACATTGCCGATCACGAAGGAGTCTCCGACTTCCGCACCGTGGTCATCCCTTGTTTGTATCCGGTTGCTGCTGGGGGCGAGGGTCTTGCGAAGGCACTCAATAATGTTCGACGCCTTGCGTCGGACGCGATCGAGGCCGGGGCAACCATGCTTGTCCTTTCCGATCGCGGCGCTGACGCTGAAATGGCTCCGATTCCGTCGTTGCTCTTTACAAGTGCTGTTCACCACCACCTCATCCGCGAGAAGACACGCACACGAGTTGGTTTGATCGTCGAAGCTGGCGACGCCCGAGAGGTGCATCACATGTGTCTCCTGATCGGTTACGGCGCTGCAGCCATCAATCCATACCTCGCGTTCGAGACGATCGAAGACCTCATCGCTGAAGATCGCACAGAGATGCACGATCCAATCAAGGCGATTGGTAACTACATCAAATCCTCGAGCAAGGGTGTTCTGAAGGTCATGTCCAAAATGGGCATCTCCACAGTGGCCTCATACACCGGTGCACAGATTTTCGAAGCGGTTGGTCTCTCGCACGAGCTTGTCGACGAATACTTCACCGGCACGGTAAGTCGTCTCGGCGGCATTGGTCTCGATGAGATCGCAGCTGAGGTTGCTACGCGTCATCGCCTCGCGAATCCTGAGAATCCAACGCAGCGAGCTCATCGTTCCCTTGAGGTGGGTGGCGAGTATCAGTGGCGCCGAGAAGGGGAGTACCACCTTTTCAATCCCGAGACGGTCTACAAGCTTCAACATTCAACGCGTTCTGGTCGTTATGACGTCTTTAAGGAATACACCTCTCGCGTTGATGATCAGTCCAGGAATCTCGCCACCTTGCGCGGACTTTTCGATCTTCGCGTTGGTGCCCGGCCGGCGGTTTCGATTGATGAAGTCGAACCCATCTCCGAGATTGTGAAGCGCTTCTCTACTGGTGCAATGTCATACGGCTCGATCTCTGCTGAAGCCCATGAGAACCTCGCCATTGCGATGAATCGCCTCGGTGGCAAATCGAATACTGGTGAGGGCGGAGAAGACGCCGAGCGCTTCATCCCGCTGCCAAATGGAGATTCTCGACGTTCCGCGATCAAGCAAGTTGCTTCTGGTCGCTTCGGTGTCACGAGCGAGTACCTCGTCAATGCTGATGATCTGCAGATCAAAATGGCTCAGGGCGCCAAGCCCGGCGAGGGCGGTCAGCTCCCAGGTCACAAGGTGTATCCATGGGTCGCGAAGACGCGTCATTCGACTCCAGGCGTAGGACTGATTTCGCCGCCTCCCCATCACGATATTTATTCGATCGAGGACTTGGCGCAGCTCATCCACGATCTGAAGAACGCAAATAACGAGGCACGAGTTCACGTCAAGCTGGTTTCCGAGGTTGGCGTCGGTACCGTCGCTGCAGGCGTGTCGAAGGCCCATGCTGATGTTGTGCTCATCTCCGGACACGACGGTGGCACTGGTGCCTCACCGCTCACGTCGCTCAAGCACGCAGGAGCTCCTTGGGAGTTGGGTCTCGCCGAGACGCAGCAAACATTGTTGCTGAACAACCTTCGCGATCGAATCGTCGTTCAAGTTGATGGTCAGCTGAAGACCGGCCGTGACGTTGTGATCGCTGCGCTACTCGGCGCCGAAGAATTTGGCTTCGCAACTGCTCCACTCGTTGTTTCAGGCTGCATCATGATGCGCGTTTGTCATCTCGATACATGCCCGGTTGGAGTTGCAACACAGAACCCGGAACTTCGGGCCCGCTTCTCCGGCAAACCAGAGTTCGTCGTGAACTTCTTTGAGTTCATTGCTGAGGAAGTTCGCGAACTGCTTGCTTCGCTTGGGTTCCGCACCCTCGATGAAGCCGTTGGGCAAGTTGAACTCATCGATTCGAAACAGGCTGTCGAACATTGGAAGGCCTCTGGTCTCGATCTTTCTCCGATCCTCTATCTCCCTGAGATTCCCGAAGGAGCCAGTCGTCGCTGCATCTCAACCCAAGACCACGGGCTTGACCTTGCCCTCGACAACGAGCTCATTCGCCAGGCCGCCCCGGCTCTTGATCGCCGTGAGCGAGTGGAGATCGCCTCGCCGATCAGGAATGTCAATCGAACAGTCGGCACGATGCTTGGGTCGGAGTTGACTCGTCGATTCGGTGGCGAAGGTCTCCCCGATGACACGATCACGATCGCTTTCGAGGGATCTGCCGGGCAGAGTTTCGGAGCATTCCTCCCGAAGGGAATCACTCTTCGTCTGGAAGGCGATGCCAACGACTACACGGGCAAGGGTCTCTCGGGAGGCCGCATTGTTGTGCGTCCATCGAAGAGCGCCACGTTCGCAGCCGAAGACAACATCATCGCCGGTAACGTCGTCCTCTACGGAGCGACGCAGGGCGAGATGTTCCTACGCGGCATAGTCGGGGAGCGCTTCTGTGTTCGTAACAGCGGTGCAACTGCAGTAGTCGAAGGTGTCGGCGACCATGGCTGTGAATACATGACAGGTGGACGGGTTGTGGTGCTTGGTCCTACCGGACGCAATTTTGGTGCCGGTATGTCCGGCGGAATGGCGTTCGTCTATGACCCCGACAACACATTCCTGCTGCGGGTCAACCCCGAGATGATTGATCTCGATCGACCCGATGCTGGAGATCTCGAATGGCTGCAAGATCGAATCGAAAAGCACCGTCACGAGACTGGTTCCGTTGTGGCGGAATCAATGCTCGAATCATGGGCGGAGAGCAGTTCCAAGTTCGTCAAGGTCATGCCAAAAGATTTCAAACGAGTGCTTGAAGCAGAACGCAAGGCGCTCGCTGAGGGCACTGATCCCATCGATGCGGTCATGGCCGCTGCCCGAGGGTGAGAGGACAACGACATGGGTGATTCAACCGGATTCATGAAGCACGACCGCCAACTTCCGTCTCGGCGAGAGGTTCCCGTTCGCCTGCGAGATTGGAAAGAGGTCTACGAAGACTTTCCGATCGCCAAGGTTCGCGAACAGGCCAGCCGATGCATGGACTGCGGTATCCCGTTCTGCAACAACGGATGTCCACTCGGAAATCTGATTCCCGACTGGAACGATCTGGTGTTTCGAGATCGCTGGCGAGACGCCATCGATCGCTTGCACGCAACCAATAACTTTCCTGAATTCACAGGTCGGCTCTGCCCGGCACCTTGTGAAGCAGCATGCGTCGTTGGCATCAATCAAGATCCTGTGACCATTAAGCAGGTTGAGGTCGAAATCATCGATCGCGCTTGGTCTGAGGGATGGATCGAGCCACAGCGTTCGGAGCTTCGGACTGGCCGTCGCGTCGCTGTCGTCGGTTCTGGGCCTGCTGGGCTGGCCACCGCACAACAGTTGGCGCGTGCAGGGCACGATGTGGTTGTTTTTGAGCGGGCCGACCGTCCTGGCGGCCTTCTGCGTTATGGCATTCCAGAATTCAAAATGGAGAAGCAACACCTTGATCGTCGTTTGGCTCAGCTTGAAGCCGAAGGTGTTGAGTTCCGCTGCAATATGAATGTTGGCGTAGATATCACCGGCGAACAGCTTCGAGAGCAGTTCGATGCAGTTGTTCTGGCCGGAGGTGCAACCGCAGCGCGTGACCTCACGATCCCCGGTCGCGAGTACGTCGGCATTCATCAGGCGATGGAGTTCCTCCCCCTTGCCAACCGTGTGCAGGAAGGCGATCTTGATCGCAGCCCTATTCACGCCGAAGGTAAGCGGGTCGTCATCATTGGTGGTGGCGATACCGGCGCCGATTGCCTTGGAACGTCACATCGACAAGGCGCGACTTCGGTTCATCAATTCGAGATCATGCCTCGACCCTCTGAGTCCCGTCCGGCAGAGAATCCGTGGCCAACATGGCCAATCGTGTACCGCACCTCCTCTGCCCACGAAGAAGGCGGCGAGCGTGTGTATGCAGTGAATACGCTCGAATTCCTTGGCGATTCCAGTGGGAAACTCACGGGTCTTCGCGCTGTCGAAGTTGCCTCAGAGGTTGTTGATGGCCGACCTACCTTTGTTCCGGTAGAGGGCTCAGAGTTTGAGATTCCCTGCGATCTGGTTTTCCTTGCCATGGGCTTTGTCGGGCCGGAGGGCGGAGGCGTTCTTGAGCAGCTTGGCGTCGACCTCGATGTCCGTGGCAACGTCGCTCGGGACGATTCATGGTCGACCAATGTCGACGGCGTATTTGTTGCCGGCGATATGGGTCGTGGTCAGAGCCTCATCGTTTGGGCTATTGCCGAGGGCCGTTCTGTGGCTGCGGCGGTTGATACCTGGCTTATGGGCGAAACCATGCTCCCGTCTCCAGTCGACCCCTCTGCAGTGCCTCTGCGCTGACTCGCAATCGCTCCTTGTACACGAAGAGGCCCCCGTCATCGACGGGGGCCTCTAGCGTTTTTGCAGGAACTATCAGGCGGCGACGGTATCGCCGTTGAGTTGACGATAGGCATAGCCAATTGCAATTTCGGTGACACCAATAGCGAGACCACAGGTCACCAAGTTGATCAGCACAACAACGATGGCGAAAACCAGTACATCGCCAGCGTTCTTGCTCACAAGGTTGAATGAGTTCTTAATGGCATCAACAGGCTCGTTGTTCCGCTTCGCGTCAAGCACAAAAAAGGCCCAGAACAGAAGGAACAGACGAACCACGATGTAGCCGATGCAGCATGCGAGAATGCCGACAAACGACAGAAGCGCGACGAGGATCGCTCCGATGGCAAATGGCGCAAGACGTTCTGTCGAGAACATCATGTTTGCCTCGGGCGGTCGTCCATCGGTGATTGCGAGAGCAGCGCGAACGAGGCCTGCTTCGACCATGAACCCGATGAAGATGCCGACTCCGACGATGATGCCGGTGACGATAAGCCCGCTAAACAGGCCGCTCGGACGCACGAATTGCACGAGCATCGAGAAAACAAACTGCACGCCGAAGAAAATGATGACGATGAGGATCATCGTGCTCAGGTTGGCAACGAATTTTTCCCAGCCGTAGGAGAGTGCTGCGCCGACATCGAGACGGGGGCCAGCTGGCTGAGGCGTTGCGCCGGGGGCTTGCTCCGGGGGATACCACTTGCCGTCCGAGGCCTGCCACCAGCCCGGACCTTGGGATGTGTCGCTCATGGACGCTCCTTGTGTTGGTTGAGTTCGGACTCTGCCGCCCGAATCTGCGGCACGATTGAACCGCGACAAGAAGGTAGTGCGTGAATCGTCAGAATCTTGGTTTTCCTGAGGCGATCAGTCACGAATCAGGAGCAAAGGAGTTTCCCTGACTAGCGAATCTCGCCTACTGGACCCCTCGACCGATCGATACCAAGAGGAATCGTTGGCTGGACGGTGTGGCCGCTAGCGGCCATCACTGAGAGGACCCAGTCTTCAACTTCCGACCAGCCTGCCGCTCTTGGTCCAGCAACCTCGGAGTTATAGCGCTGCGAAAAGACCACCGCCTCTGCACCGGACGATCGGAGCGCTTCAATATTGTGAGGGGCGTCGTCGACATACGCATGGGCATCTACTTGGGGCTTATCGCCGAGAAAGCACAGATCCCGATACGGAATCGAGTGATGATCGAGCCATTCGACGGTGTCGGCGACAGCAACAGCGTGGCCCCAGTTTGTATAAAGGCGATGGGTGATCAGTCGAATCCACACACCAGCGTCGGAAAGACGCCAGAGCGTCTCCGCTGCCCCAGGGATGACCGGCATCGTCCGGAACATGCGGTGCTCAACCACCGCCAGCTGGTGCAGCCTTTCGAATTCGGGTCTGTCCATATTCCACTCGGTGAAGTCCCACGACTCCTGAGGAGGGAGCGAAGACAGATCGACTCCTCGTTCCTCGGCAACGACCCTCCGAAATGCTTCGGCGTGATCACCACATACTCCGTCGAGATCAACTCCGAGGATGAATTCGGACACAGTCAATTGCTCGAAGAGAGGAATTCGAGAGCAGCGTCGATGAAGCCGAAATCCTTTGGCGTTGCGAAATGATCAACGTTTCGCAACGTGACGAGGCGTGCGTCGGTCAGGGCTTCGAGCAACGGATCGGCCGGCCCGGCAAAATCTTTGTCGCCGAGGACAACAAGGACCGGGCATGTGATCGTGCTCAGAAACTCAGGCGTCATCGTGATCCCGTTCGGGCGGCGCATGAATGCTGCGAGCGCTCGAGGGTCCTGATCCGGAGCTTCAGCAAGTTGAACGAAATAGCGAACAATCGGGTCGTCAGCATCGCCTGATCCATCAATTGCTGACGCGATTGATTCACCGGTTCCGTCTCGCTCAAAGAGGTTTCGCCCCACACCGGCAACGATCAGCGAGTTGAAGCGATCGGGATGGAGTGCAGCCAACACGAGAAGCGTCCGAGCGCCGAGCGAAAAGCCGATTCCGTCAACTGGTTCATCGGGGAATCGATCAAGTAGATGCTGTTCGAATTCCGTGTAGTCCTCTGGCGAGTGGGGCTTTTCTGCTGTCCCAGACCCGAGCACATCGAGTGGAAGCGCGGTGCGTCCCATATCGGCGAGGAGATCGACCCATCCGTTATCGCTCCATGTTCGTGCAGCGGAGGTTGCAAAACCGGGCACCAGTACAACTGGCGGAGCCACTAACGACGTCCCTTTTGGCGGCGAATCGCATCTTCGGCCAGCGGCGTAAACGTTCCCAATGCAGTAGCCGCCCACGTGAGAGTTGCCGCGTGTTGGAGTGCGCCGGCAGAGAGTTGGTCGCGCAGCGAAGGATTGGTGAGGACGGCCGTGACCTGTTCGGTGAATTCCCGCGGCGATCGCGCCAGCAGTCCTGAGAGGTTCGGTGCGACCGAGTCGCGATGACCTGCGATGTCGGTGGCCACCGAAGGAGTGCCACATCCGGCTGCTTCCGTGAGAGTCATGCCCCAGCCTTCGGCGATTGAAGCGCTCGCAACAAGCCAGGCTTTTCGATAGAGAGAAAGCAGTTCTTCGTCGGACACGCGACCAGCCAAGCGGATCCATGATTGTGCCCCGAGTGACGCGATTTGGGCTTCAAGAGCGGGACGCTCGTACCCATCGCCGACAATCACGAGTTCGGTCGTAGGCACAAGAGCTCGAACCTCTGCCATTGTCGCAATGAGATCGTCGAATCGTTTCGAAGGCATAAGCCGTCCTACCGCAACGACCAGCGGAGTTTCAGACTTGTTTCCTAGGGGGTGAAACTTCTCGTCGATGCCCGGTGGCACAACGCGGACTCGTGAGGCGGGAAGCCCTAGGTACTCAATGATTTCCGTTCGACTCGATTCCGACAGCGTGACGATCGGCGTCCGGCGGTACAGCGGGGGAGCGATGCGATGCTCAAAGAACTTCCCAGCCTTCGCCAAGCCAGGTTCGAGAACCATTTCCCACATGTCGCGATGAACATGATGGATCCAGGTACTCCGCGGCCCACGTGCCCACACCGGGGTGAGAAACGGAACTCCGTTCCAGATTTCGATAATCCCGTCACGGGGACCCAAACTCCCGAGCAATTCGCTGACAACGGTTGTGGGGAACACCATGAAGCGACCGTGTTTGCGAACGATTCGGTAGCCGTCGCGAGTACCGGTATACGGATGGCCCTGGGCATAGGAGGTGCGCATCGTGATGTCGAGCCCGGCCTCGGCCCAGAGAGCAAGTACCCGGGCCGCATGGAGTTCTGAACCCCCGGCTTCGATGTCGACGAGATCTCGCCACGCAAGAACGTGAACTCTCTCGATGCCAGCGTCTTGAGCGAGAGCTGAGATATCGCCGATTGACGGCGCAGTAGGCATGTCGGGTCAGGACGGAGGCTGATGGACGGGATGTCCGGCGTCGTAGGCGTCGCGCTCAATAACCGGAGCATCTCGACCTGTCCCTGAGCCACCTGAACCTGCGGCTGGGGCCTTTTCCTCGTGATATTCCTCTTCCACGTTGACTTCCCAGACGTCGTAGGAGGTGCCATTCACGATGTTTTCCACTGTGAGCATCGCGGTGTACATCGAGTGATCCTGATTGTTGTAGCGGTGCATTCCGTTACGACCAACCGGATGAACATTGGTTGCGCAATCGTCAAGCCACTCGCGCAGGCGTTGCACATTTGCCTTATACCGCTCGTCATAGAACGGATAGGCCTTCGGGACACGAACGACGTAACCAGCTTCAACACGGCCTGGTTCGATCAGTCCGATCGCTTCGAGTTCCCGGGTGGCGAGAGCAACAAGTTCGTCATCGGGTGAATTCCAGAGCTTGTCGCCTTCGAACACGAAGTACTCGAGACCAAGACAAGTGCGGCCTTCCTTCACCATGTACGGCGACCATGAACTGAAATTCTGAATACGTCCGACGATGACCGCAGGTGAGTGGATGTAAATCCAATTGTCGGGGAAACCGGCGCTCTCCGGCACGACGAGCGCAACGGTTAGGAAGTCGCGGTAGCGCAGGTCGTTAGCCGCTGCGAGCACATCGGCCGGGGGTGGGGGATCCATCGCCTTGAGGAGCGACGACATGGGCATCGACGAAATGAGTTCGTCACAAGCGACGGTGGTCGCACCGTTGGGTCCAGAGGTGGTGACCGATGTTGCTCGACCGTCGTGATGCTCAATACGAGTGACTTTGTGCTGCATGTGGACAGTTGAGCCGGCAGCGACAACTTTGTCGCGAGCGGTTTCCCACATCATTCCTGGCCCGAACTTTGGATACTGGAATTCCTCGATCAAGGAGGTGATGTCGGTGGACTTGCCTGCGTGTACAAATGGGACCCAGCGAGGAATCGTGTCGAGAATGGCGTTGATTCCCGCATTCCATAGCGACATATTTTTGATTCGTTGCGCTGCCCAGTCGGCTTGAAGCTTGCTGGCGGGCACACCCCAGACTTTTTCGTTATACGTCTTGAAAAAGTGATCGAAAAGACGCTTTCCGAAACGGTTGGTGATCCAGTCCTGGAGGCTTTCTTCGGGTTTATGTCGGCCGAAGATTTTGGCGACGCTGACTTTGGCTCTCGCCCAGAAATAGGAGGCGACACATCGAACCGCTTCGATGATGCCCAGATTCTTGAGGGCATTGGACGCCTTGAGTGGGTAATCGAAGTACTTTCCGTCGTAGAAGATGCGGCTCATTCGGGGCCGCATGAGGAAATCCTCATCGGGCAGGATTTCGTGCCAAAGATCTTCAACAGGCTGGACCTTGGTGAAGAAGCGATGGCCGCCCAGATCAAAGCGCCACCCGTCAACTTCGACGGTTCGGGAGATGCCGCCGATGGCGTCGGTTGCTTCGAGGACTGTGCTGGTGCGCCCGGCCTTTGCGAGCTCGAACGCAGCAGTGAGGCCGGCCGGTCCGGCACCGATGATGACCACCGAGGGATTGGAATCGGTGCTCGAGTCTGTTGCAGTCATCATCAGGTCACTTTCGCAAGAAGGAACGTGGAGAGTGTAGTGAAGGCGACCCTCCAAGATGTCGACTTAGGTGACTGATTTCAGTGGTATCCGGCTGTACTCTGCGGTCTCATGGACGACATTGCGCCGGGCCAGCCGGACACTCCGCCGGGCGCTCAAACAGACCGGGACGCTCGACCTGAAATCGTCGTATTGGCTGTTGTCGCTCTCGCGATTGGCCTCTTCACGAGGTTTGTGACCCGGTCATCGCTGTGGCTCGACGAGGCGTTATCAGTCAACATTGCCCAACTTCCGCTCGGCGAAATGGCAGAAGCCCTGAAACACGACGGTCACCCTCCGTTGTATTACGCCCTTCTCCACGGCTGGATAGATGTCTTCGGCTCCGGTGATGTCGCTGTGAGAGGGCTTTCCGGCCTTTTCGGAATCGCAACCCTTCCATTGGTCTGGATTCTGGGTCGGCGAAAAGGCGGGACGGTGCTGGCATGGGTCGCCGTTGCTGTTGTCGCCGTTTCCCCGTTTGCAGTTCGGTATTCCAACGAAACGCGGATGTATTCGTTAGTCATCCTTCTGGTCGTCATCGGTTGGCTTCTGATCGATGACATCGTCGACCGTAAGAAGTCGACTGTCGGGCGATTCATCGGCCTGGCGTTCGTTGGTGCGGCACTTCTTTACTCGCACTATTGGAGCATTTGGCTACTTGGAGCCGTAGGGATCACGTCGCTCTGGAAGATCTGGCGCGCATCGGACAAATCGACTCGTCGGCCTTGGACCGGTATCGCGATCGCCACCGTTATTGCTGGTGTGGCGTTCATCCCGTGGCTGCCGACAATGCTTTAT
>B570J29032_109959390_pt1 | contig 24245 bp, 24 predicted proteins | sample LakMenEpi16Nov12_FD_29032 | JGI IMG/M metagenome (IMG submission 29032) | reverse complement strand
ATTAACTCTGTTAAAATAAAATTAGAAACATTAAGTTTAACAATAATATCAACCAATCCAACATTTACTGAATTATCACAAATAATAGATGAAAATCCAATTGCTGTTTCTTCTACAGAAGCTGAATACAGTAACGGAGAAAAACAATATATTATTAAAGTAACAACAACACCATCAGGCGCATTACAGGCTGTAGCGTATGATAAATTCAGTATGATGAAAATAACTCAAACAGCTCCTAGTAAACTTCGCAGGGCTGATGAATTAATTGATGAACTTAAACAAATATTAGGATAATAAAATATTTATAACTATGAAAGCAGACACATTTATTAAATTATTACGTAAGGTTGTACGGGAAGAAGTACAACAAGTAGTAAGAGAAGAATTAGGATTATTACTTGAAACACCAGTACCTAAACAAACTGTAGTAGAGACTAAACAATCTTCTGTAAAAAATTCAATGGTTGATTCAATTAGATCAACAAGACCAACACAACCTCTTAAACCAACTTCATTTACTAACAATAATGTGTTAAATGATATTTTAAATGAAACTGCACAAGGTGGTGAATGGAGAACAGCTATTGATGGTCAATCACATATGGCTCAAGGTTTTAATGGAGGAGCAGCAATGAGTGAACCTACAGTAGTAGGAAGTGTAGATCAAATGTTAGCTAGTACTAGACCAGCAGGAGATATTAATGCTGTTAAAATTGATGTAGTACCTGATTTTAGTGGTTTAATGAGTAAAATGAAACAACAAGGACAAATATAATGTTAAAAAGACCAACATATAGACTCAATCCTTTAGATATAGGACAAGCTAGAGGTATAGGCATTAATGTTTTATTTAACAATGATACTAGTGTGTTTAACCAAACATTCACTACTAAAGAACAAGTTAAATCTAATTTAATAAACTATATACTAACAAATAAAGGAGAACGTTTATTTGATCCTGAATTTGGGGGTGATTTAAGAGCTACCTTATTCGAACCAGATACATCTTTTGATAGTGTAGCTGCTAGATTAGAAACAGAAATATACGCTTATGTTCCTAACATCATTATTAGAGACATAATTGTAAAACCATTCTCAGACGAGAATGTAATTAACATAGTATTAAATTATTCTATAAATAACCAAGATGATGAGTTGGTGATAAATGTTTCAACACAAGACTTAACTAAATAATAATGGCAAACGTACCTGATATAAAATATTACAATAAAGACTTTACAACATTAAAGCAAGATCTAATCAACTATGCTAGAACTTACTTCCAAAATAGCTATATGGATTTTAGTCCATCTGCTCCTGGAAATATGTTCATTGAGATGGCTGCTTATGTTGGTGATGTATTATCCTTCTATACAGATAATCAGTTACAAGAAACATTATTACTATACGCTCAAGAGAGAAAAAATATTATAGCTTTAGCTTATGCTTTAGGTTATAGACCTAAAATAACTTCAGCTGCTTCTGTTCAATTAGATGTTTATCAACTGATACCATCAGATGGTTCTCCTAATTATAATCCTGATTTTAGATATACTATGAGAGTAGGTGAAAACTCTACAATTAAATCTATATCAAATCCAAGTATAACTTTTTTAACTCAAGATGTTGTTGATTTTAAATTTTCATCATCATTTGATCCAACAGATATTAATATATTTCAATACTATACTAATACAACTAACCCACAGTATTATCTACTTAAAAAATCAGTAGAAGCAATATCAGGACAAATTAAATCAACTACATTTACTTTTGGTAATCCAATTCAATTTCCAACTGTTACTATCAATGATGCTAATATTATTGAAGTAATAAGTATAACAGATAGTGATAATAATCAATGGTATGAAGTTCCTTATCTAGCTCAAGATACAGTATTTGATGAGTCACTTAACTTACCTATAAACGAGCCTAATTACTATACTGAAGATGATAACTCTCGTTTTTTACTTCGTGTTAAGAAAGTACAAAGACGCTTTGTTACTCGTTTTGATGATGATAATAATCTAATGTTAGAATTTGGTAGTGGTGTAGTTTCATCAGCTGATGAAGTTATAATTCCAAATCCAGATAATGTAGGTATAGGTTTAGTTGATGGTATTAGTAAGATGTTTATGGCTTATGATCCATCTAATTTTCAATATACAAATGAATATGGTATAGCACCTTCAAATACTACCTTGACCGTAACTTATTTAGTAGGTGGTGGTTCATCTGCTAATCTACCTTCAGATGATATAGCTTTGAATAATTCTGTTAGTACAACAATTGACAGTTATAATTTAAATCCATCATTACTAGCGACAGTACAAGGTTCAATTAGATTTAACAATCCTCTTCCTTCATCAGGCGGTGGACCAGGTGAAACAACTGAAGAAATTCGTTTACAAGCATTAGCTAACTTCCCAACTCAAAATAGAAATGTTACTAAAGCTGATTATTTAATTAGAACACTTTCTATGCCCGCTAAGTTTGGTTATATAAATAAAGCTTATGTAACACAAGATTACTTAGTAGCAAATGATACTGATAAACAAAATTATATCAACAATAACCCATTATCACTTTCAGTGTATATTCTATCTAATAATTTAGAAGGTAAATTAACTAGAGCGTCTAATGTTGTTAAACAAAACTTAAAAACATACTTATCATACAATAAAATGATGAGTGATGCTATATTAATTAAAGATGCTTATTATGTTAATATAAAAGTAAATTTTGATATATCATTACTACCAGCATATAATTCACAAGATGTATTAACTAATTGTATAAATGCTTTAAAAGAATATTTTGATGTTCAAAAATGGCAAATAAATCAACCAATAATATATTCAGATGTATATAACTTAATTGGAGCTATTAAAGGTGTTCAATCAGTTATTAAAGTAATTATTGAAAATTTAGCAGGGGGTAATTATTCTTCATATGGATATGATATACAGGCAGCAACAAAACAAGGAGTTGTATATCCTTCAATAGATCCATGTATCTTTGAGGTAAGATACCCAGAGTCTGATATTTATGGCCGCATAGTAACTTATTAAAAGTATGCCTAAATTTATAACAACCATGATGAATTCTTCAGAAGCTAATGCCTTAGGTATTACAACAACATGCCTTGCAGCTCTAAATAGTTTCTTCCAAGTATTTAATCCCTTAATAACAGGATTGTTTTATATAGCTTCTATAACTTGGCTATGCATTCAAATTTATTATAAGATTAAAATTAAAAAATGATGAACTTAGAAAAATTAAAAGGACATATTCCAGATACAGTAATCGCTCAACTTCCTGATACAATTGTTAAATTTGAGTTAAACACACCATTGCGTTTAGCTCATTTCCTTGCTCAAGCTGGACATGAATCAGGTGGATTTAAGTTAGTGAATGAAAATTTAAACTATGGTGCTAAGGGTTTAACAAGTATATTTAAAAAATATTTCCCAACAAATGATATGGCTTTACTTTATGAACGTAAACCAGAAAAAATAGCCAATATTGTTTATGCTTCACGTATGGGAAATGGTGATAAAGCATCAGGTGAAGGATATAAATTTCGTGGACGTGGTTATATCCAATTAACTGGAAAAGATAATTATAAAGCTTTTGATAATGTAGTTGAAGAAAATATTATTGAAAATCCTGATTTAGTAGCTACAAAATATCCATTAATGTCAGCTGGTTGGTTCTTTCATAAAAATGGTTTACATAAATTAGCTGATGGTGGTGCAACTGACGCTGTTGTAACAACAATTACAAAACGTGTTAATGGAGGTACTATTGGATTAGCTGATCGTATTAAGCATTTTAAGGAATACTATGCTTGTTTAGCTTAATCTCTATAAACAGCCCATATTTATACTAGAATAATACTAAGATAAATGGGTGTTTATAAAATTTTTCCATCACAGGATACAACAATCTATACAGACTACGAAACTCTAAATGCTGGGATAGACTCGATATTGGACTTATCAAAAAATGCTCCATATCTCTATCCCTCATCTTCTACTAGCCGTGTACTAATCAAATTTGATAATGATGACATAGCAGAAGCTGTCGCTAAATCAGGCGCTAATTTCACCGCTTCACTTAAGCTATATAATGCCCATGTAGATGGAATACCAGCCAATTTTAATATTGAAATACACCCTATATACCAAAGTTGGGATATGGGTACAGGACGTTTTAATAACATTCCTGAGACAAGTGATGGTGCAAGTTGGAAATATAGAAATGCAAATCAAACCAATGCTTGGACTGTAAGTGGTTTACCTAATGGAGTTACTTCATCATATTATAGTTTAAATACTGGAGGATGTAGTTGGTACACATCTAGTGTAACTCAATCTTTTGATTATTTTTCAACTAAAGATATTGATGTTAATGTTAGTCGATTTGTAGGATGGTACACAGCTAGTGTAATACCAAATAATGGATTCATAATACTGAATAGCACATCAGAATCAGCTACAGGTACAGGATCATTTGAATTTGATTATAACTATATTTATACATTCAATTTCTTCTCTAGAGACACTAATACTATTTATCCTCCATGTTTGGAGTTTAAATGGGATGATAGTACATTTAATTCCGGCTCAACTCCATATATACCAAATGAGGAGATAAATATATCTATTGGTAATAACAAGAATATATTTTATGATAATGAATATGTAAAGTTTAGAGTATATGCTAGAGAAAAATATCCTCAAAGAATATATTCACAACAGTCATTATATATATACAATAAATTACTACCAACAGCATCTTATTATTCAGTTATAGATTTACAATCAAATCTTAAAATAGTTGAATTTGATAATGTAGCTACTAAATTAAGTAATGATACTACTAGTAGTTTCTTTAGAATGTATATGAATGGATTAGAACCAGATCGTTATTATAAAATACAAATTAAGTCTACTATTGATGGTGGTACTTACATTTATGATGATGATTATTATTTTAAAGTGTTACAAACTGTTAAATAATGAGTGAACAAGTTAAGATACAGAAAACCATATATGGTCTTCAAAGCTTTAACAATGTTATAAATACAGATTTTTCTGAGTTAATAACAACAGGACAGCCAACATCATCTGCTTCACCAGACATGACTGTTCCTCAATTCTTTAATGAATATGATATTTTATTTTATGAAATACCACCTTCAGGATCAGATGACTCTCATTTAGCTTTAGCTACTAGAAGTTTAGAATATATAGGTGTATCTTTAGATGACCTACAAAATGAAATTACTGAATTAAGAGAAGAAAATATCGACTTAAAAAATCAAATATTATTAGCTTCTCAAATTAACCCTGGAACATTAATATAATATGTCAATAACAGTTACTAAACTATCCTATTCTAATAATATCCTATCTGGATCTGCTTCAGTACTAGTCCCTTCAAGAGACATGGTAAGGAATTTTGGAGCAGATGGAGATTTTGTTGAAATGCATGTGTCTGACCCCGCGGGCAAACATTTATATTCTGTTATTCCTTTCACTAACTATAAAGTTCCTGGTTTATTTCAACCAACTGATACTTACTCAATTCAAGAATTAGAATTTAATCCTGATATTGATATTAAAAATTTAGGTATTCAATTTGGTGATTATAGAATTCAATATAATATTTTAAGACCAAAAGTAGTACTTGGTACTAATGATAGACCATTTTTCTTAAAAGAAATATCTCCAAATAGACTTGAACTTAGATTAAGTACTAACAATATCACTAATGATCAAATAGAACAAGGTGTTATTGATGTTATTAATGAAATACAAAGTGTAAATTATTTTAAAGAATATTACTTAAATTTTGGTAATAATAATTTAGTACCATTTGTTAATATAGCTCTAGATAAATCTACTTCTATATATTCAGTAGTTATAAAACTATTAAATCCATTACCTCAATTTGGATATAATATTAATAGTTCTTTATCAATAGTTGATGAAATATCTAATCCACAGGTGTTTAATGTTGAAATAACATTAGATACAATTCCTGTTACTTTTCCTACATTACGTGGACCTAACTTTGATTTAGACTTAGATCAATTAAGAGTTGGACCTACACCTTATTATAACTTTAATCAAGTAACTAGCTATACAGGACAATTCGCTCCTCAATTACAACAGCTGCTTGGTCAATTAAGTGCTTCTAATTTTTCTATCAATGTTGATTATACTAATTATGAAGATTTTATTCATTTCTCTTCTGCCGCTCGTCGACTAGAAGGATTTAGATATAAATTAATTAATATTGAAGCAACCTCATCATTGAGTGCCTCAGCTGCGTCTAGTGCGTCTCCAACATCAAACATAGATGCTGAAAACTATCAAAACAATATAAATAAAATAGTTCAAAGTTTTGATGGTTGGGAACAATATTTATACTTTCAATCAGAATCAGCAGCTTGGCCTAAACAAAACAATACTAAACCTTACATAGTACAATCAGTGACAGCCTCAGAGGCTGCTTCTTGGTTTACAGGTAATTATGATTCTTCATCAATATATGATGAAAATAATCAAAACTACTTATTATATACTTTACCAGGATATATAGCTGAAAATGAAAATAATGAATTAGCATTTGAATTTGTAGCATCAATAGGACAAATGTTTGATGATGTTTGGATTCATATTAAAGCAATATCTGACTTATATCAAGCTAAAAATGCTCTAGACCAAGGTATATCTAAAGACTTAGTATACTTTGCTCTACAATCAATGGGTATTAATACTTACACTGATGAAGATGGAGAAAGTGCATTTAAATATTTGTATGGTATAGATGAAAACGGTAATTACTTACCTAATACAGGATCTCTTGAAACATTAGTAACAGCATCCCAGTACCAAATACCAGGACAAGACCAACAAAAAGAAATTTATAAACGTTTATATCATAACTTACCTTTATTACTTAAATCAAAAGGTACAAATCGTTTTATTCAGTATTTAAATACTATATTCGGAATACCAAATACAATAATGGGGTATATTGAATATGGTGGAGTAGATAAAGTAACATCCTCATTCGAGTATGAATATGATAGATTTACTTATGGTATGAATACATTTGATCAAGGTGTTGTAGAAATACCTTGGGTATTCTTATCTCAAAGTTTAAATAGAACTGGATATAATGATATAGCACCTGATGGATTTGAATTTAGATTTAAAGCATTTGCTACATCATCTAATGAAATGAAAATTAACTATGATGTACAAACATTAGCTGGATTCAGTGATGATGTTACTTCATATATGAATCTTGATTTGATTTATACTCAAACTGGTTCATCAGATTCTATTTATTCAGGTAGTACAGGAGAATTTGGCTATATTAGTTTCACTATCAACACATTTAACGTCACTTCATCAACTGTACCTATATTTACAACAGGTTCAGATGGTGAAACTAGTTGGTATAATTTATTATTACAAAGAAGATATCCTAATAGAAGAGTAGGACAACTAAATGATCAACAATATTATGACTTATACGTTAAAAACAATGTATACGGAGAAATAGGTCATGTAGCTAGTGCTAGTTTATATATTGATGGTACTATTAGTTCAGATAATGAATTTTGGTATGGAGCGGTTGCTAATTCTAAATTACATTTAGGAAATGTACCACCATTAAGTTCTCCATTCTCTGGTTCATTTCAAGAGTTTAGAATGTGGTCTAACTATATATCAGAATCTGCTTTTGATTCTCATGTTTTAAATCCTGAATCAATTGAAGGTAATTTTACAACTTCATCATTTGATGATTTAGCTGTTAGATTTACTTTAGGTAATAATTTATACACTTATAATCACAGTACAACTACAGAATTATATTCAACCCATCCTGATCAAACTACTCAAATATTAACAGCATCATTTATTGATTTTCCTAATACTAATGCTTATAATTCATTCACAGAAACATATTATGCTGACGCAGCTAATTCTGGATATGCTAACCCAGTAACAGATAAAGTTAGAATAGTAAGTGGAAGTACTTATGGTAATCAATTATTACCTTATAAGAGTATTGAAATAACACCTATAATTCCTTTAACAAAAGATTTACACTTACTTGATGCTAGTTTATCTCCACAAGATGAAATAGATAGAAATATCATAGCTCAGTTTGGTTCAACATATAATTTAGATGATATTATTGGTAATCCTGCTACAGGGTCTTATCAACAACTTCAAGTACTACAGTATGATTTCTTTAAGAAATTTGATAACAAATATAACTACAAAGATTATATTCGTTTAATATCCTTCTTTCATAACTCATTATTTAGAACACTTAAAGATTTTACTCCTGCTAGAACTAATCTATCAACAGGTATTGTAATTAAACCTCACCTTCTTGAAAGACCTGTTATACAAAGATATGAACCTACAATAACTCATCTTGAGTATAGTCAATCTATTGATACAGCATTTATTTCATCTAGTAATGGAGGAGATTATAGTCAATCCTTATACTTAGATACAGTTCATAGCAATATGGGTCCTGTAACTATGACTTCAGATGCTCGTGATTTTTTCACAGGAGTATTTCCAAGTTCTTCAGTTATAGCCTATAGTAATGAATTTCAAGAAGATCCATTCTTATCTTTTAATCCATATAATACAAGCTCATATTCAGAATCTATTTTTAGATATGATTATGATCCATTAATTAATAATGTTTCTAGTTCTATTACTTCAAGTATTAGACATAAAATAACTTATATAACTAGTGGAAGTAAATTAGTTCAAGTTTTTGAACCTATTGAATTACAAGATTTCACTTACGAATATCTTCGTCATGCTAGACCTAGATATATTGGATCTCAAGTTAATAGTGATACTTATAATTTTCTTACCAATAATGATCAATTTTTTGATTTAGATGGAATAGGTTCATATGGTAAAAATGCAGCTATTGATAAAAATACACTTCAATTTGCTTACTTCGCAGAAGCAACTTGTACTGGATCTTTCCAAATAGCAATGCCAGAACGTTCTAATCTTTATATCAAGTATTTAATTGATTCAAGTAGTTCATTAACAGAATTAGCTCAACGTGATTATACAACTATAACAAGTAACCAATTTTATAATTTATATCAAGTACAAAATATATTTAAAGCGGGAGAAGAATTAAATATTTCATTATTCAATAATCAAATCCCATCATTACAAAAAACACTAGATGGTAATCAATTTATTTATAGTAGTGGATACAAATATTATCCTGTATTATGGAGAGTAGCTGAAACAGATCAAATTTATTATATCCCAAGTGGTTCAAATCCTCTTTCAGGAGTATTAACAGTTAATAGTTATGCTCCTTCTAATACTGCTGTTAATTATTCAACAAGATTTCTTAGCACTACTACAATAATAACAGGAAGAATAAATTATTCTCCAGCTATTCTTTTACCATATGATGTTATAGTAACAGTTAAAATAGATCTTGATGCTACTGGTGGTAATATATTCCGAGGAGATAAAACTGAAACCTTTGATGTACTAATACCAGCATTTGGTGTTAATGGTAGTCCTAATTTTATAGGATCTTATAGAAGAGATGTTCAAGGTAGATATAATATTAAATCTGGATTTCCTAGAGTAATTAATGTATTCCCAGCAGCAGGAACAGCAACTGATTTTAAATATAAATCAGCAGATGACGCAGCTTATTTAACAGTTAATAATATTGACAAGAGTGTAGTATCTTGTTCATTACAAATGACTTCTTTTTACAATGCTGGATTATATTTTTCAGGTAGTGTGACACAAAGTCAACAACCTGATGTGGTAAGTACACTAAATATATACAATAGCTTTGCTCCCCCAGATTATTCATTTACATTAACACCAGGTGATGTGATAAGATTTAACTATACTGGTTCTAATTTTCCAACAACACGTTTTAGAAGTGTTGATGAGTATACAGTTCTTGAAGCTAATACTACAGGATCTCCTATTACTTTTAGACTAGATAGAGAGGTTAATGATAATATTACATCAAGTGTGACTCCATATCGTATTGAACGTTATGTATTTTCTAAAAAAATACCTGATGAAACAAACATTATTGTAGAACATGAAAAAAATCCTGGATTAACATCTGGTGGTGTAGCTAAGAATAAAAATCTACTTATGTCAGTTGATGATCAAGTAGGTAATATAGTGAGTGAACTTAAGAGTAAGATATTTAGCACAGTTTTAACTAATTAATATATTTATATAAAACAACATTTATCAAATGGCGTATTTAAATAACCAATATGTAACAATTGATGCGGTCCTAACAAAAAAGGGTCGTGAATTGTTAGCACGTAACGATGGATCATTCCAAATTACTCAATTTGCTTTAGCCGATGATGAAATTGATTATACCTTGTATAATCCAAATCATCCCTCAGGTTCTGCCTTTTTTGGTGAGGCTATTGAAGCAATGCCTTTATTAGAAGCATTTGTAGACGAGACACAAATGATGAAATACAAATTAGTAACTTTACCTCGTGGTACTTCTAAATTACCTGTTCTTAATCTTGGATATACAGCTGTATCATTACGTCAAGCTGCTTCTATTAATATCACACCTCAAACATTAAATTATTTGGGTGCTGTTTCAACATTTGAACCATCTGGATATATGATGACTGTGGCTGATTCAAGATTCTTAAGTACATTTACAGGTACAGGAATTGACACAACAGGTTTAAACATTACTAATCCATCTCCAAATTCAAGTGGAGCTAGTCTATCAGCTAGTCAAATTGGAACAACATTTAGTTTAATAGCTACTACTATTAATACATTATATGCTACAAACTCTGTTGCTGGATCAACAATCACAACAACAATCACTGTGACAGGTAGAGATAGTGGAGCTAGAATTACTATACCTTTAACAATAATTAAAACCTAATTAACATATGTCTTTTGGAGCTTATCAACCTGAAGATCAGGTACTTAGTTCAGATGCTATAGTGTCACCAATGTGGAGTAATGACTTAACACAATTAAGTACATTTTACAGCTGGTCTGCACAAGAAATAGACACCGCACAAGGTAAATTCTTCCTTAATGTGTTTCAAGGTGATGTAAGTGTGACTCAATCTCTTGATTCACAATTTACAATCGCTTATGGACACATTAGTGGTTCAGGATCATCTTACTTTAATGCTTTAGTACCTGATAAAACACCAACTAGAGATGTATACGGGCAGTTCAGATCACTAATATATGGAGATGAAAATTCATCATTCCAATTTGGTGGTACAGCTTATACCTCAAAAGATATTATTGTAATATCAGTAAATAGAGCTCGTTACAAAGAATCATTCAATCCAGGATCATTTTATTTGACTATTAAAAGTGGTTCAAATCAAATATCTTTAGTTGATGACTCAACAGTAACAACAGTATCTACTTACATTGGTACAACACGTGTTTATCAATTATTAAGTGGATCATATAGTGGTAATACTCAAACAACTGTACCATCTTCTTCTAACTATACAGTTAGTGGATCTTATGGAATAATGTTACCTGATGAAGGTTTAGTAATATTAAACCCAAGAGCATTAGCTTTATCATCAGGTCCTTTAGGAGGAGTTGGAGCTATATTCAATGAATTTAGTTCATCACAAGTAGCTTCATATTTTACTGCTTTAGGAGAAACATATAATCTTAATAATAGGATGGTATTTGATATGATCGATACAGCTACTAATCCTACCTTTAGTTTACAAAGCTATGAAACAATTTCTTCACGTTATTTCTTTACACGTGTTAAAAATGCTGAGTCTAACTATACAACTAATCCAACAGTAATTGATTCAAATGGTAATTTACTATATACTCAATTGATATATAATCCTCAAACTTACATAACAACTGTTGGTTTATATAACAATAGTGGTGATTTATTAGCAGTAGCTAAATTAAATAAACCATTGGTGAAAGATTTCACAAAAGAATTATTATTAAGAGTTAAACTAGACTTCTAATGTTACGCCCATGTCAGCAAATACTTTTAAGAGACTTAATGTAGCGGATACTTTTGTAGTACCTTATACGGCTAACAAAAGTTGGGACATAGAATCCTCTTCATTTGCTGAAAACAGAATTGTAGTTAATATAGGAGTTAATCATAGTGAATCAATCTTTGATCCAACTACAGACTATATAACTAACGGTCAGTATGATAGATTAGTATATGATTCTATTAACTTAGTTTATTATCCTAATTTTCTACCCACATCCTCTAACTTATACGCATCAGGAAAAATAAGTACTATCTACAATGATGGTACTTTATCAACTTCATCATATAGTAAAGGACATATTAATTTAGGAAATATAGATACTATAAAATATTTCCCAACAGGAACAGCAGCCGCTATTTATGTTTTAAATATACCTAGAAATTTAACTAGTGAAAAAATATTACCCACTACTTTTGAGGTATATTTTAGTAGTGGATCATCAAATTATAAAATATATGATGATGGAAATTATAACTTATTTTACAGTGGTAGTCCTGTAAGTTCATCTCGTGGAACTGTATTAAATTATGGTTCACATATAGGTAATGTATTTTATGAACAAAACGTTGCTATATTAACTGTTATTCCTAACAGTATAAGATTAACAGGATGGAGAGGAATTGATCCTTATTGTATAGGAGCCTCACCTTCAGTAACTCCTTCTATAACTAAGAGTACATCAGTATCTAAAACACCTAGTGTAACCCCAAGTGTAACTCCAAGTGTGACTCCAAGTATAACAGTAAGTTCTACACCTGCTGATACACCTAGTGTAACTCCAAGTGTAACTCCAAGTATAACAGTAAGTTCTACACCTTCTGGTACACCAAGTGTAACTCCAAGTATTACTATTAGTGCTACACCAAGTATTAGTATAAGTGATACACCAAGTGTAACAGTAAGTAACTCAATAAGTAGTACACCAAGTGTTACCAATACTCCTAGTACTACTCCTAGTGTCACACCTAGTATTACTCCTACTGTCACTCCTAGTCTCTCAATAAATGCAAGTATTAGTGTAACACCTACTGTAACAACAAGTATAAGTGTTAGTCCATCATTTAGTAATACTCCAAGTATAACAGTAAGTGTTACTCCAAGTGTTACTCCAAGTATTTCTATTAGTAAATCCATCAGTGTTACTCCAAGTATAACTGTAAGTAATTCTATTAGTAATACTCCATCTATTACTACAAGTACTAGCATTAGTGTTACTCCAAGTATATCAATTAGTAAATCTATTAGTAACACACCTAGTGTTACTCTAAGTGTTACTCCAAGTATATCAATAAGTAAATCAATATCAAATACTCCAAGTATATCAATTAGCAAATCTATTAGTAATACACCAAGTATTACACCAAGTATAACTAGAAGTATATCAATATCTAGAACACCAAGTGTTACACCAAGTAAAACAGTAACAAAATCACCAAGTATCACACCTAGTATTTCAATTAGTAAATCTATTAGTAATACACCGAGTATAACAGTAAGTAAAACACCAACAGTAACACCAACACCTACAACGAGCCCAGTTCCAACTTCAAGTGTTGATGTGTATGCTCAAAGAGCACTAAGTATAGGAAATAGTTGTGGAATATATTATAAATTAGGAATCACTGGAACTGAAACATTTTTAGCAACTGTGAGTTCAGAGGTATGTTCATTGCGAGGTACAATTACCGGTATACCTAACGGAACAGTACTTTATATTGGATTTAGATCAATATCAGGATACATTAGATACAACGCTGTAAACTCAGCTAGTGCATGTCCATCAAATCTTAATACATATTGTGGAACAGACTATAACCTAACCATAACTGGTGGTACATCAATTTCACTAACAGCTTATGTTAATGCTGGTGCATACGAATTGTGTACTCCAATTTATACTACACCAACAGTAACACCGACAAAAACACCAACAAAATCACCAAGTATAACACCAAGTATTACTGTGAGTACATCACGCCCATCAACATAATAAAAAATGAATTCTAGGACTTTAAATACAAATATTACAAGAATAAAATTTCAAAACAGCATGGTTGTTTATGAAACTTTTATGAAATGTACTATAAAGGACTATGAATTTAATTTAAGTTATAATCCAAGTTTACTATCAGGTAGTCAAGCTGCTTTAGTTCCATATAGTAGTTCTATCAATGGTAGTGTATTTTATAATCCTACGGGATCTGAATATTTTGGAATATTAAAAGATTTTACTACAGGTTCTATATCAGGATCAGATTTTTCTCCATATGTTACTACAATTGGGTTATATAATGATTCTCAAGATTTATTAGCTATAGCTAAAATGTCATCACCTATGCCTATATCAGATAATACTGATATGACATTTTTGGTAAAATGGGATACACAGTGGATTGAAAAAACATTCTTTATTCCATCTCCTACTTCAACACCATCTACTTCAGTACCTGCTAGTATACCAGCTACACCTAGTGTGACTCCAAGTATATCAATAAGTAAAACACCTTCTGTCTCACCAAGTGTGAGTAAATCACCAAGTATTACACCTAGTGTAACACCTAGTATAACAGTATCTGTTTCACAAGGAACATCAATATCAGTAACACCTAGTGTTAGTATAAGTACATCAATAAGTATTACACCTAGTGTAACACCTAGTATAACACCATCTTCTTCACCACCATGTCCTGCTCCAAGAGAATATTATATCTCAGTATCAGGTAATTTCTATTGGAAAGATTGTAATGGAAATGATTTATATACTTATCAAGAAGTTGGTGATTACATCTGTATATGCAACGCTACTGATTTACCTGTATCATTAAATGGTGGTGCTGGATATTTAACTGGGGGAGGATGTGATTGTGGAGTATTATATTCATCTCATAATGTTAGACTAAACAATACAGGATATCCAGCAATATGTTCTGTATCACAACAGTTAGTTTATACGACTTTTAATGTTGGAATTTCACCTGGTAATACAGTCTATACAGACCCTACTTTAATTAATGAAGTTCAAGGTTATACTTATATAGTTGAAGCTAATAGTGGAAGTTCAATTTATATGTTAGGAACAACAACTGGTATAGTAGGGTCAGCGATTGGTATTACTTGTTAATATAGAATTTAATAAAACAGTACAATAAATAAAAATGTCAAATACAGGATATAAAGCATATGCAAACCTAGAAGAATACTATTTAGATAATGGTGTGGCTACAGGTTTAATCAAATCTAATGATATAGGTGATCCTGATTATATAGCACCTGTTTTAGATTATGTATTTTGTCCTTTACCTTCTATTTCTCCTAGTAGAACACCAGCATTAAGTAGAACACCAAGTGTAACACCAAGTGTAACTCCAAGTATTAGTATTTCAGCAACACCATTAGCAACTCCTAGTATCACACCAAGTATAACAATTACACCTTCTATAACAAAAACACCAACACCTACTCCATCTAAAACTGTAACACCTAGTGTGACAACATCTGCTTCATCACCTACACGTTATACTTTAACTACATTTGCTTTAAATGATTCCTCTTTACCTTCTAATGCTACTAAATTACAATATTCAACAGTAAGTAGTACTGGTCCTTGGACTGATTTAGGACCATTTAGTGGATATCCTGGAAATTGTACATTTAAAGGAGCTCAATCATTTAATAGTGGAACTATAGTTTATGTAAGAGCCATTAATGAATTTGGTTATCAATATAGACACGCTGTTAATACTGATAACACCACAAACTGTCCAACAGCAGGATCAGATTTGTGTTTCTCAACAATTCCTATGAATAGTAATAGAACTAAAGCATTCTTTATTAGTACTTTTACATGTTAAAAATAAAATAAGTTTATGAAAAGATGGTTATGGTATTTAGATGATGGAAGTGTAGAACCATTTCCTGAAGATCAAATTAATGGATATTATGGTTTCACTTATATAATTACTAATTTAGAAACAAATAAGTTTTATATAGGTAAAAAAGCATTTATTCATAATAAAAAGAAAAAACTCACCAAAAAAGAAATCGCTGAACAATCAGGTCCAGGACGTCGAGCTACAACACGAATTGATCAAGTAGATAGTGGATGGAAATCATATTATGGTTCATCTAAAGAATTATTAACTGATATTAAGTTATTAGGTGAAGATAAATTTGAACGTGTTATAATACATCTAGCTAAAAACAAAAAACAACTTACATATTTTGAATTGCAAGAACAAATAACATACAATGTTTTATTCACAGACAATAGCTACAATGATAATATAGCTGGAAAGTATTTCCGTAAAGACTTTGCTTAGTAAAGATAATTTATTATATTATCCGTTATGACTAACGCGGCCTTATTACATACAATAAATAGTGTGTTAGGTACTGGTAAAAAAACTAGTAATAATAACTATGCTTATAAGTGTCCTTTCTGTACACATCATAAAATGAAATTGGAAGTAAATGTTGTGCCTAACTCTAAAGGAGAAAATTTTTGGCATTGTTGGGTTTGTAATGCTAAAGGAAAAACATTAGTAGGTTTATTTAAAAAAGCAAAGTCACCCACATATAAGATAGCTGAGTTGAAATCAATGTTGAATTTTTCATCAACTCAAGAAGAGAAAGAAATTGTTATTAATAAAATACATTTACCTAAAGAATATAAACCACTTATTAACCTACAACGTACAGATATCGTCGCTAAACACGCTTTAATGTATTTAAAAAAACGAGGTATCACCAAGTCAGATATATTGAAATATAATATAGGTTATTGTGAAGAAGGCAGATATGCCAATAGAGTTATTATACCATCTTATGATAAAGACGGAAGTATAAATTATTTTATAGCCAGGGATTTAAATCCTGACTCAACAAAAAAATATGATGCTCCTAAATGTAATAAGAATGAAATGATTGGTCTTGAATATTTCATTAATTGGAATGTTCCTGTTATATTATGTGAAGGTATGTTTGATGCTATTGCTATTAAACGCAATGCAGTACCATTATTAGGTAAAACAATACCAAGAGCATTAATGATGAAACTAATTGATCCACAAGTTAAAACAGTATACGTATCTTTAGATAAGGACGCTTTAAAAGATGCTTTACAATACGCTGAACAATTACTCAATCTAGGTAAAGACGTTTATTTAATTGATTTGCAAGACAAGGATCCCTCTGATATGGGATTTGAAAAATTCACCACGTTAGTTCATGACGCCGAACAATTAAGTTTAGGTGAACTAATTTACAAAAAACTCGAATTAGCATGATAGACAAAAACGTTAATATCATTAAAGATCCAAAAATCAAACGAATTGTAGAATACAATGAGGGAGATAAACAAGTAAATGTTTTAGATAGTAGATTTTACAGACGCGGAGAAGAATATTATCCATCTGTTACATCAGTATTAAATTTCTTTCCTAAAAATCAATTTTTCCATAACTGGTTAAAAGATGTAGGTCATAATAGTGAAATAATAGCTAACAAAGCAGCTTCAGAAGGTACTCAAGTACATAATGCAGTTGATACCTTTCTTAATGGAGGTGAAATCCATTGGTTAGATGAATATGGAAAAGCTTTATATAGTCTAGACACATGGAAAATGATTCTTAAATTTGCAGACTTTTGGAACACACACAAACCAGAATTAGTAGTAACTGAATATCATGTATTCTCAGATGAATTTAAATACGCTGGTACTACAGATATTATTTGTAAAATAAATGATAAATTATGGTTATTAGATATTAAAACATCTAATTCACTTCATACATCACATAATTTACAATTAGCAGCTTATGCTAAAGCATGGAATGAAACTCATGATACTACAATTGAAGAGACAGGTATTCTATGGCTTAAAGCATCTACACGTAGTGAAGGTAAAGGAGATAAGATACAAGGTAAAGGATGGGAACTAAAACATATAAGTAATATTGATGATAATTTTGAAATGTTCATGAATATATATAAAATATATAAATTAGAAAATCCAAATTCTAAGCCTATGACTGAATCATTACCTATTAGTATTAAGATAATTTAATAACATTTGATAAATAATTATTAGTGAATCAAATTCACTTAATTGAAACATTTATTATTTTTATTGTTGTGTCCTTTATTTTTATTTTCTCAAGATACAATATTCAACAAAAAGTTAGACAATATTACAGTTACCTCAGTAACTAAAAAAGATAACAATGCAGCTGTTCTTAACATAATTAGGAACAGCTCTGTTGTTTCTGATGGGATATCAATTGAATTTATTAAAAAAACACCAGACCGTACTGTTGGTGATGTTCTTAAAAGAATAAATGGTGTTACTATTCAAAATGATAAGTTTGTATTAGTGCGTGGTTTAGCAGATAGATATAATCTAGCCTTACTAAATAAAACACTACTCCCATCAACTGAACCAGATAGAAGAGCATTTTCATTTGACATTATACCCGCAGGATTAATTGATAATATTATTATCGCTAAATCAGCAGCTGCTAATCTACCAGGTGACTTTGCAGGAGGTATAGTTCAAATAACAACTAAAGATGTATCTAGCCGTTTTTTTTCTTTAAACACAGGATTAAGTTATGGAACAGTGTCTACGTTCCAAAAATTCAAATCCGTGGAATATACTCCTTTCCCACAAAATTTTCCTTCTACATATCAATTCCGCATAGGTAGTAATGGTGATAAACGAGCTTATACTCGATTAGTTAATTCACCTACAATGAAAATTATTAATTCTATACCAAATACAAACAGTTCATTTTCTTTTGGACTAAAAAAGAATAAATGGAATCTAATATTCAGTTCATTATATAGAAATTCATATTCAATAAATTATACTGATAGACAAGACTACCAATCATCAACTGAGTTAGCATATAAGTATAAAGATACTTCTTACTCTACTACTCAATTATTAAATGGATTAGCTAATATCACTTACATAGGTAAAAACAAATATAGCTTAAAGACATTATTTAATCATCAAATAGAACAACTATATCTAACTCGTAATGGGGATAATTATGATAATGTTCAAGATGTAAGAAGTAATGCATCTAATCATGTAATTAAAACAGTTATAAACTCTCAATTTGAAGGTAAAATTAAAACATTAGATTTTAATTTAGGTTATAACTTAATGCTACGTGATCAACCAGATTATAGAGTTAATCCAATTACAAAATCATTAAGTATAAATGAACCATATACTGTAGCTTGGAGAGATACATATCGTTTTTGGAGTATAATGGATGAAAATAGTTTTAATGGTGGTGTAAATAAAGTATTTAATAATATAAAAATTGGAGCAAATTATCTTAAAAAAATAAGAAATTTCCAAGCTAGAATATTCAGATATGAGGCAGCAGATATGTTAAATGAAATCACTAACAATACAGATAAGTATAAAGCCGATTTTGATTTAGCAACTACATATGCAATGTATGATAATGATTTTGGAAAGTGGAAGTTAAATACTGGTTTAAGATCAGAATATAATCTATTTAATGTTAACACAGCTGATTTTAGTGGTCAAAAAGTAAATGTAAATAGAAAATATTTAGATGTACTTCCATCATTAAATTTATCTTATAATTTAGATAAAACTAAATTTAGATTATCTGCTAGTAAAACACTAGCACGTCCTGAATTTAGAGAAGTAGCTAATTTTGCCTACTATGATTTTGTTCGTAATGCACAAATATTAGGAAATTCCAAATTAGAAAAATCAGACATATATAATTTAGATTTAAAATACGAATACTACTCTAAACCAGATGAAAATGTATCTATAGCATTGTTTAGTAAGAATTTTATCAAACCAATTGAACAAATCGTAGCTGACGGATCTGTTCCATCTAACCTATTACTTACCTTTACTAACCCAAACAAAGCAACAGTGTATGGTATTGAGTTTGAACTACATAAAAAAATTAATAATTGGTTAGATTTTTATACCAATTCCTCTTTAATTCACTCTGAGGTAAAGATAAATAATATAAAAAGGCAACTACAAGGACAATCAAATTATATTATAAATGGTGGTTTAAATTTCCATAAAAATAAAAATACACTAAACATTACATATAATCGTGTAGGTGATAGATTATCTGCTGTTGGATTTCAAGGCTACTCAGATATATTTGAAAATAGTAGGAATATCTTAGATATAGTATACCTAAGAAAAATAAATAAAAGCGAAATTAAGATTGCTATAAACGATGTTTTCGCTCAACCTTCAATATATTATCAAAAAACTAAAGGCAACTTAATAACAACAAATAACGAACAAACAATCTCATTAACAATTAATTTTAATTTATGAAAAAGATATTAACATTATTAGCTATCATTGGATTATTCTCATGTACAAAAGAATTAGGTGGAAATGAAGGACCAATTAATGTACCTTCAAACACTACTCTTAGTGGTAACATTAACACAACTATCACTTTAACATCAGATAAAGTATGGACTTTAAAAGGATATGTCTATATAACTGACGGAGCAAAAATTATTATACAACCAGGTACTATAATTATAAGTGATATTGCTGAGAAAGGTGCATTATGTATTGAAAGAGGAGCCCAAATATTAGCTGAAGGTACAATTACAAAACCAATTGTATTTACCTCAGGTAAATCATCAGGTGAAAAATCACCAGGAGATTGGGGAGGTATTGTAATTCTAGGCCGTGCTAAAACAAACCGCTCTTCAGAACCAACAATTGAAGGCGGCATTGGTCGTCCTTATGGAGGAACAAATGATACTGATAATAGTGGTATTCTAAAATATGTAAGAATTGAATATGCTGGTGTAGCAGCATTACCCAACTCAGAAATTAATGCTTTAACATTAGGTGCTGTAGGTAGTGGTACTATAATTGAAAATGTACAAACAGTATATGCTAATGATGATGCGTTTGAATTTTTTGGTGGAACTGTTTCTCCTAAAAATCTATATGCATTCGCAACTGCAGATGATGACTACGATTTTGATTTTGGTTATACAGGTACTGTTACTAATAGCATATCAAAACGTGATCCCCAATTTGTAGATAATGGTGACGCAGGTAATGGTATTGAATGTGATAATGATGGTACTGGATCACCAGCACAACCATCTACTCATCCTAAATTAACAGGTATGGTGTTAGTAGGTCCATTTGATGTTTATGCTTTAGCAAATCATAATTTAGGTTTACGTTGGAGAAGAGCAACACAGTTTACTATTACTAATTCTAAAATATTAGGATATATGAAGGGTGGATTTAGTATGGAATCAAATGAAACTGCTCAAGCATATAAAGATGGTGTTAGTAAGTTTGAAAATAATGAAATTCAAGCATATGATTCTACTTTAAATTTCATTTCCAAAGCAACAACTATATTAACTTCATTAGAAGTTAAAACAAAAGCATTAGCTAGTGGTAATAAACAAGTATCATATACTAAATTAGAAATGGAAGCTTTAGCGAGACCATCATGGATTATTGGATGGACTCGTTTTCCATCTAAAGGACAATAATATATAATAATCAATTAAAATAAAATAAATTAGGAAGTTGATATAATTTTTAGTATATTTATATTAAAATAAATTTTATACACTATGGCTAGATTAAAACGAGTAAATTTAGGATGGTTATTACCAGACCAATATGATACAGATGGAAATAATATTTTATACATTGATTCATTTACTGATTTTACAACAATGGAAGAAGCGAACGTTTATTTCGCTAATAAAATGGGAACATTAAACCCAGATGGAGTAAGATATACTGAAGGAAATATTCAAAATATAGATATTCCTGACCCAACACCTGATACAACTCCTGAACTATCTCCATCAGTTTAACTGACCGCGACTCTCAACATATCTTTAATTATAATAAAAAAGCGAAAGATATGAACGCACAAGAATTAATAGACACAAAAGAGATTTTAACCAACGAAGAACGCGAAATTGTACTATCGTTTGACCCAGAATTAGATCGTAAATATTTGAATAATTTATACGGTGATAGGGGATGGTTGAATATTAATGTATACTCTGAACATGAACATCACGAAAGAGTATGGAGAATGGAGCGTGGATATTAATTGATTGACCGCGACTCATTTACTATCTTTAATTATAATAAAAAATGAAAGATATGAACATACAATTAGTACAAGACGCAGTTAATTTGTTTGTAGAAACAATAGAATTAGACACAATGGACACTGAAAATCCAAGATTTAATAAGTTATATGAAAAAGAGTGTCAAATATATATATTATTTGAACAAATGACTGAGAATGAATTAGATAAATATAGAGCAGCAGTTAAATTAATATCAGAAACAATTAATATCGTAAGTATAAATTGATTGACCGCGATTTCTTCACTATATTTAGATATAAATAAAAATTAAGGTTATGAATTACACATTTACTTTTGAAACAGATGATCAATTATTTAATGCTCAAAGAACAGGTTATATTGATATATATGATATTGTTCGTATTTGTAGAAAAATAAATAAGTTTGAAACTGTAGACTATCCATGTAAATCTCGTGAACAGTTTGAATGGAATTTAAACGAGTATAAAGATTCAATTATTGAAATTTACCCAGATAGACATTGTTACGATGTTAATGATTATATTTAATTAATCTAAAATAAAATAAAAGTTATGAAAGTAATAGAAGTACCAGCTCAAATCTATCCACGTAAAGCATATGTAGTAGAAGATACAGAACAAGAGTATTTAAACTTCACATCAGGTATTGAAGTACTACCAGCTACTTATTATGAAAATGATAATGGTGGTAAATTTTATTATGTCCGTACACACCAAGATGGCACACCAGGATGGAAAGGCGGTGGATATGAATGTGTAGATGAAGGTGGAGCCAGACGCGCATTTTTTCTAGATTCACTTATTATCCATCCTCGATATTTTGAACGTAAAGTTAAAGCTGAAAAAATACGTACAAGTACAGGCACAGGTAAACGTGGTAGACCAAAAATGGATCCAACACTTAAAAAAGAAGTTACAGTTTATGTCAAAACTGGCGGTAAACGTGGTCGACCAAAAATGGACCCAACCGTAAAAAAATCAATTGTGTATGTTCCAACTGGAGGTAAACGTGGGCGCCCAAGTAAAACTATTTAATATTTATTGATATAAAACTATAATGTAATGAAACAACTTAACGAAGTTAAAAGAATGCAGCAATTGGCTGGGATTATTATTGAATCTAAAGAAACAGATTTTATAACACTTGATGTAAAAATTGGAGATAAAGTAAAATTTTATCTAAATGTACCTTTACAAAATATAGGAACAACAGGTGAAAAACAGATAGGAACTGTTATTAAAATTAATCCATCAACTTTTACAGTGAAAGATAAAAAGGGAGAAGAACATAAAATTTCTAAAAGATGGTATAAAGGTGCTACTTATTTACCTTCTATTGTAAAATAATAAATGATTAAACTACTAGATAAATTATATATATAATGAAACAACTTAATGAAGTTAAAAGAATGCGGCAATTAGCTGGAATTAATGAAGGACAAGCTGAAATTTATCCATTTCAAGCACCATCAGAAACACAAGCATTATATGATAAAATTGCTACTGTTCTTGAAAAATTTATTAATAATATAGCAGTTAAATTAGAAATTGAACCATCAAATATTAGAGTATCATGTGATAGTCTATGGGATAAAAAATATAAAAATAAAGGTTTAGTAGTTCAAATTAAATCAAGTGATAATAAATGGAAAAAACCATGGGTTGGAAATAATCTTATAGTACAAACTCAAAATGGAGAAGGAGTAAAAATATCTCCAGGATTAAATGGTTCAGGAGAAATTGATATAGATGGTTTTAAAAATAAAGAATTAAGAGCAATCTATGATAAAGCAAGTGAGTTAAATTTAGATAAATATGTGGCAGATTTTAACACTAAATTAGCCAATTCGCTTAAACCAGAAGAAATAGAATTAATTGCTCCTAACACACCAATAGTAGTAACAGGTAAATAATGAGTACACCACAATCAATATTTTTAGCTGGACCTGCTGGAGCTGGTAAATCATTTATAGCCAAAT
>B570J29032_109959391_pt1 | contig 24247 bp, 16 predicted proteins | sample LakMenEpi16Nov12_FD_29032 | JGI IMG/M metagenome (IMG submission 29032) | reverse complement strand
TTAGCTACAGATGGCTCTGTAAACCCAGTTGTTGTAGAAAAAGTAGTGTTATATGTGCCATATTTTATAAGAAGCACTACTGGTACAGCACCAAACCAAACGATTGTTTTAGATAGTATTTATAAGAATGATACTGATAAATTAAATTTAAAAATTTTTAAAAATAATTTTTTATTAAGAGATTTTAACCCAGGTAGTTCTTCTTCACAAGCCTATTTTACTAATCAGTATAATGATTTTAACAATGCTTTAGGCTCCAATCCGCAACTTAATTTAGGTATAACAGATGCACCAACCTCTGAAAATACTGAATTTGTTTTTTCTAACCAAAACATCATTAACAAGGTGCCAAAAGTTGATGGCACATTTGAAGATCAAAGTCTACCACCGGGCCTTTTTGCACAACTTCAAAAAGCAGATTTCCAACAAATAATAGAAGAATATAGAATTGAACAAAGGTTTCCGAGCACTTCTAGAGTTTTTAACCAAAACATCTTTAACAATTTCTTTAGAGGCTTGTTTTTTAAAGTTGATGAGGCAATTGGTGCTAAACAGGCTTTAGGATTGCTCAATTTTAATCAAGGTTATTTACGTGTATATTATAGAGACCAACCAACGGGAGCTACTGCAATTAAAACATTAGACTTTAGGTTGGGTGGAAAAAGCGCTTCATTGGTTGAAAAAGTAAACAGTATCGGGACAGATAACCAACAAATTGTAATTAATCCTTACCTAGACAAAATTTATACTTTTCAATTAAATTTGTTTAATAGATTAAGTTCGGATGCTGGCTTAAGTGAATTAATGGCATTAAGAGCAAGATTTAAAAACGAAAAATGGCTTTTAAATAGTGTTGATATGACCTTTCATGTGGTTGAAAGTCCTACTAGAAAAAATCCGCCAAGACTATATTTATATGATTTTACAAACAAAAGAGTTTTAGCAGATTTTGTTGATTTTTCAGCAGACGGTACGCCAGGAAAATTGAGATACTCTAATTTTGGGGGTATTTATAGTAAAACGGCAAAAGCCTATACTTTTAGATTAACGAATCATATCAGGTCTATTTTAGCACCGGCATCTAGCAGCCAAGTTGAGACTGAAGTTTTAACAAAGGCATTTGAGCTAGCAAACATAGAAATAGGCTTGGTTGCGGTAGAAAACATTTCAGATTTTAGCTTGGTTAGTGCAAAAACTGGCACAACAGTAGTTGATAGATTTATTCCTAAGTCTGTCGTTTATCAGCCGTTTACGACTATTCTTAACAATGTCGGCACTGCAGATGCAAGTAAAAAACCAACGTTAAAAATAAATTATATCAAACCAAGAAATTAATTATTAAATTTTATAAACCATGTGCGGAATAGTAGGTTATATAGGTCATAGACAAGCTTATGACATTGTGATAAAAGGTTTACAAAGATTAGAATATCGAGGCTACGATAGTGCTGGTATCGTTTTATTTGATGACAATCAAATAAAAGTCTCTAAAACAAAAGGAAAAGTTTCTGATTTAATTTTTAAAACTGATGAGGACGTCAATAAAACTGGCCATGTAGGCATGGGTCATACCCGATGGGCCACTCACGGGGTACCAAATGATGTGAATTCGCATCCTCATTTATCTAATTCTGGGCGTTTAGCTTTAGTTCACAATGGTATTATTGAAAATTATGAACCTCTAAAAAAAGAGCTTCAAAATAGAGGTTACCATTTTGCATCAGATACAGATACAGAAGTTTTAGTCAATTTAATTGAGGAAATTCAGAAAAAAGAAAACATTAAGCTAGGGAAGGCCGTTCAACTAGCACTTAATCAGGTGATTGGCGCCTATGCTATTGCTGTTTTTGATGTTGAAAAACCGAATGAAATAGTCGTTGCGCGCCTGGGCAGTCCATTAGCCATAGGTATTGGTGAAAATGAATTTTTCATTGCTTCTGATGCTTCACCTTTTATTGAATACACATCAAACGCTATTTATTTAGAAGATGAAGAAATGGCGATTGTTCGTTTAGGAAAAGCGATTAAAGTAAGAAAAATTAAAAATGATAATTTGGTAGATCCTTTTATTCAAGAATTACAATTAAACCTTGAACAAATTGAAAAAGGCGGCTACGATCATTTTATGCTAAAAGAAATCTATGAACAACCACACGCTATAAAAGATACTATTAGAGGTCGTTTACTTTCAACGGCTGGTATTATACAAATGGCTGGTTTAGAAGATAATATAGAAAAATTCACAAATGCCAATCGTATTGTTATCGTCGCCTGTGGCACGTCTTGGCATGCAGCTTTGGTGGCTGAATATATCATCGAGGAATTTGCTCGAATAAATGTTGAGGTTGAATATGCGTCAGAATTTAGATATAGAAACCCAATTATTAATAAAGGCGATGTGGTTATTGCTGTTTCACAATCTGGCGAAACGGCCGATACTTTAGCCGCTATAAAATTAGCTAAAGAACAAGGTGCATTTATTTTTGGTGTATGTAATGTGGTTGGTTCTTCAATTTCTAGAGAATCGCACGCAGGTGCCTATACGCATGCTGGTCCAGAAATTGGCGTTGCTTCTACAAAAGCATTTACTACGCAAATTACGATTTTTACCCTTATTGCATTGCGCCTGTCTCAAGCCAAAGGTACATTGTCTAAATCAGATTATTTTAGATATCTTCAAGAATTGGAATTTATGCCAGAAAGGGTTGAAGAGGCTCTTCAATGTGATGAAACCGTTACAAAGATTGCAGAAGTTTATAAAGACTCAACCAATTGCTTATATCTGGGAAGAGGTTATAATTTTCCCGTGGCGCTTGAAGGCGCATTAAAACTTAAGGAAATTTCTTATATACACGCCGAAGGTTATCCTGCTGCAGAAATGAAGCACGGCCCAATTGCTTTAATTGATGAACAAATGCCGGTTATTGTAATTGCAACTAAAAAAGGACATTATGAAAAAGTTGTTAGCAATATTCAAGAAATAAAATCACGCAGCGGAAAAATCATCGCCGTGGTTACTAAAGGAGACACTCAAGTGAGAGATTTAGCCGATCATGTGATTGAAGTTCCTGATACGTCAGAAGCCTTATCACCCATCGTTACTACGATTCCGCTACAATTATTATCTTATCACATTGCGGTTATGCGTGGTTGTAATGTGGATCAGCCACGTAATTTAGCAAAATCAGTTACTGTTGAATAATTAATAGTTTTTCATCTAAAAATTGTTAAAAGTGAGAATTTTTCTCACTTTTTTTTTTGGTATTAAAAAAAGTTGTAATTTAGTCCTTTAAACTCTAATTATTTTTATATGAAATGTCAATTAACTAAGCTGTTATTGTTCTTTTGTGCGATGGGTTTTGCGCAAAGTACAATTAAAGGGAAGGCTACCGATGACGCGGCCATGCCTTTACCCGGAGCGAGCATTATTATTGTAGGTGAAAAAGCAGGAACCACTGCTGACAACGACGGTAATTTTACTTTAACCACACAAAAAAACCCACCTTTTACTATTGAAGTATCAAGTATTGGTTTTAAATCAACTCGAGTTAACATTACTTCAAAAAACCAAACGGTAACCGCTTCACTAAGTGAAGATAATCAAGAACTAGGAGAAGTCGTTGTTTCTGCTTCTCGTGCACCAGAGCGGATTTTAGAATCGCCGGTAACTATTGAAAGAATGGGTATCAAAGAAGTGAAAAACACCACTTCACCAACTTTTTATGAAGGTTTGGAAAACATGAAAGAAGTGCATTTCAACACTTCAAGTTTTAACTTTAAATCAATTAATACAAGAGGTTTTGCAACCATTGCTAACACGCGTTTTATGCAGTTAGTTGATGGTATGGACAATTCATCGCCTGCCTTAAATTTCGTTTTAGGTAACTTAATAGGTTTAAACGATTTAGATGTTCAGAACGTAGAGTTGTTACCAGGGGCTTCTTCGGCGCTTTATGGTGCTAATGCCTTCAATGGTATTTTATTTATGAATAGTAAAAATCCTTTCGAATACCAAGGAATTAGTGCTTATGTGAAAAGAGGTATAACACAGCAAGAAATTGCTGGAACCAATGAATTTTTAGATTTTGGTGTGCGTGCAGCTTGGGCTTTTACGCCACATTTTGCTGTTAAAGCTAACTTTACGCATATGAGAGCTACAGAATGGATAGCTGCCGATGATAGAGATGTTAATGGTGGTGCTGTAGGTTTTGATGTCAATCCAAATTATGAAGGTTTAAACACTTATGGAGGAACTGCTAGAGCTAGTTTAAGAGACGTTGGTTTATCTTTGGCAGCAGCAGGTTTGTTGCCTGCTGCAGCGGTTAATCTTTTACCAAATGAAAGCGTAGCAAGAACGGGCTATAGAGAGCAAGATTTAAGTGACAATCAAATTAATAACACAAAATTTGATGCTTCTATGCACTTTAGACCTTTTGCAACTTCGTCTAATGAGTATTGGAAGAGTTTAGAGGTTGTCGCTCAGCATAAGCTTGGTCTTGGTAATACGGTTTATCAAGGAGGAAGTCGTTATGCACTAAGAAACTTCTATATGAACCAAACTAGAGCAGAAATCACGCACAAAAATTTCTTTATAAGAGGTTATTTGTCAACTGAAAATGCGGGTGATTCTTATGATATGCGATTTGCTGCTATTAATATGAATAGAATTTGGAAGCCGGATGCTACATGGTTTGGTCAATATACTGCAACTTACGTTCAAGCCTCAGGTTTAAATCCTAATTTACCACAAAATGATTTACACGCCTTAGCACGTTCAGTTGCAGATCAAGGTCGTTTTTTACCAGGCACGCCTGAATATGCAAATGCTTTAAATACTGTTAGACAAAGTGCTGATGTATTAAACGGTGCAAAGTTTATTGACCGTTCAAGAATTTGGCATGGTGATTGGAATTATAATTTTAGAGACCAAGTTAAAGTGGTTGATTTACAAGTTGGTGGTTCTTACAGAAGTTATGTTTTAAATTCTGAAGGCACGATATTTACGGATAAGGATGGCCCAATTAGATATGATGAATATGGTGTTTATACACAAGTTCAAAAGAAACTTTTAAATGATCGTTTAAAATTTACTGGGTCTATCCGCTACGATAAATCTGAATTATTTGATGGTCAGTTTTCACCACGTGTATCATTGGTTTATTCAGCAGGTGCGAGAAAAAATCATAACTTTAGAGCCTCTTTCCAAACAGGTTTCCGTAATCCAACCACACAAGATTTATTTATTGGTTTAAATGTTGGCCCAAGAGCATTAGTAGGTTCTGCGGCAAGTAATTTAACACGTTACACAGAAACGTTTAGTACAACTAGTGCCGCATTCCCATTGAGTGCTGCTGGCGCAGGTATTATTGGTTCTAATTCAGTTACTATTTCTGGTGTTAATGCTTATAACAATGCCTTTTCTTCAGAGTCTGTTACAGCTTTCCTAGCCTCTGGAAACGTTAATGATTTGAGAGCTGTTAGAACTAATTTAGTTAAACCAGAGCAAGTGAAGGCTTTTGAAGTAGGTTACAAATCCTCAATAAAAGGTTTTAATATTGACATTAATGGTTATTATAATATTTATAATGACTTTTTGAGCGCAGCAAGAGTTATTGCCCCACTTTATGGTACTGCTGGCAATGACCCAACTAATGCAGAAAACTTAAGAGCAATTAGCGCCTTAACTAATAGAGATAGAAGAACGTTTGACCTTTATACCAATTCATTAGCAGAAATTACATCTTATGGTGTAGGTGTTGGTGTTTCTAAAAAGATCTATAAAGAGTTTGAAATTTCAGCAAATTATAATTTTGCTGGTTTTCAATTTGACGAAAGTAAAGACCCTGCTTTTAGACCTTCATTTAATACACCTGAACACCGTGCTAAAGTTGGTTTAAACAATGATAATTTATTCAAAAATTTTGGTTTTGGTGTTAATGGTCGTTGGTGGTCTCAATACGAATGGCAATCAACATTTGGTGATGGTTTAATTCCTTCTACAGTTGTTGTAGACGCTCAAATTTCTTATGCTATTCCAAGTTTAAAATCCGTTATTAAAGTAACTGGTTCAAATATTGGCAACAATGATTATTTACAAGTAATTGGCGCTGGTATGATTGGTCAAATTTATACAATTGGTATAACTGTTAATCCATAATTTAAAATATTAAAATCATGTATAAAAATTTAAAATATTTATTTATTTCTTCATTAGTTTTTGCGGCTTGTAGTGAAGATATTAAAGAAACCGATAATGTAGAAGAACCTTTGACGGCGGGTAGTGCTAATTTTAGCAAATATGTTGCCGTTGGAAATTCTTTAACAGCTGGTTTTTCAGATGGTGCCTTATTTATTAAAGGTCAAGAAAACGCCTATCCAAATATGATGGCAAAAGAGTTTGCTAAAGTTGGCGGGGGTGCATTTAAAACGCCTTTCATGGCAGATAATTTAGGGGGCTTTCAATCAGGAGGTGCACAGGTATCTGCATTGCCAACACGATTGTTTTTTAACGGCTCCGGACCTCAAAATGTACCTGGACTATCAGCAACTGTTTTAGGTCAATCTATTGCCGCTGCTGGTCCTTATCAGAACTTGGGCATTCCAGGCGCTAAAAGTTTTCACCTAGCATTTAATGGCTATGGCGCTTTGAATCCTTATTATGGTCGTATTGCTACTTCTGCCTCAGCAAATGTTGCGCAAGATGCTGTAGCACAAAACCCAACATTCTTCAGTTTATGGATTGGAAACAATGATGTGTTGTCGTTTGCTACTTCTGGAGGTGTTGGTATTAACCAATTAGGAAACACAAATCCTGCAACTTATGGCAATAACGATATTACTGATCCAACGGCTTTTGCAGGCGTATATAATCAATTGATTAATGCCATGACAGCTAATGGCGCGAAAGGCATTGTAGCCAATATTCCAAGCGTAACGGCTGTGCCTTATTTCACAACTGTTCCTCATAATCCTGTGCCTTTAGATGCAGCAAATGCTGGTGCCTTGAATGCAGGTTTAATAGGTCCTTTAGATGCCATATTAACCGCATTAGGACAGCCAGATCGTTTAAGACCATTAACTGTAGCGGCAAACAACCCGTTGCTAATTGTTGATGAAGGTCTAACTAATTTAGGCGCACAGATTGCTGCAGCTGCTACTGCAAGTGGTAACCCGCAACTTATGGCTTTAGCACCGTTTTTAGGTGGTTTTTATGGGCAAGCACGTCATGCAAATCCTACTGATTTGGTTTGTTTGCCTACCCGTGGTGTAATTGGTCAACCAGCTGGATCACCAGTGCCATCTCTTAATGCGTTTGGGGTGTCATTTCCTCTTCAAGACCAGCATGTTTTAGTGCCTGTTGAACAGGCTATGGTAGCAACCGCGACGGCGGCATTTAATGTGTCGATTAAGGCTGCAGCGGATTCAAAAGGTTTAGCATTTTTAGATGCAAATGCCATCATGAACCAGATTTCAACAACTGGTGTTATTCATCAAGGCTTTAGGTTTACAGGGGCTTATGTTTTTGGAAATAGTTTTTCTTTAGACGGTGTTCATTTATCGCCAAGAGCAAATGGATTTGTTGCTAATTTGATGCTTGAAGCTATCAATGCAAAATATGGTTCTAATTTTAAACCTATTCGTATTACAAATCTACCTGCATTATATGCTTTGAATTTGTAATTAACTTAAGTTTAATAAAAATTTACCCCGCCTGAATAGAGCGGGGTATTTTTTTTAGATATTGTCGCATGCATACCATTCTGCAAAAGAGGTTTCGGTTTCTCTAAGTTTCAAGCTATGTAATTCAACATCTTTTGGCAAAAGGTTTCTTATTTTATTAGCAATGTCAACAATCATATTTTCACAAGATGGTTGATAATCTACCAATATAACCTGATGTCCCTTAGCTATTAAATCATGACCTAATTCAAGATGTGGTGTATTTTTGTTTAACAAAATGGCATGATCAAACAAATCGACCACTTGTTCATTAACAATTTTTTTTAAGTCAGTAAAATCGATGACCATACCGTACTTTACATGATTTGTGTCAGTGATTGGCGAGCCTATAACTGTTACATAAAGCTTGTAACTGTGGCCGTGTACATTTTTGCATTTGCCATCGTAACCGTATAAGGCATGAGCAGTTTCAAAAGTGAAACTTTTTGTTAGTCTAATTTTATTCATCTTTTTTATTTTTTATATAATAAAAGGTTGCATAGGCAATAATGACTAATATGACGAAAGGAAGGTAACTGCCGATAACTACACCAATTTCGTATCCTTTATCTGGCGCTTGTGCGATTTTTTCGTCTATTTGTTCAACTTGAATCACTTATTTTTAAATTGTTCTAGAATGGTTTTAACTTCCTCGGATAAAATTAATTTTCCTGATATGCCTGCTCTTTTTGGAAAGTTTTGTTCGTAATCGTTAAGATCTTGCCAGTAAATTTCCTTTAAATGCTCTAGACTTTCTGATGTAAAATTACTGATTTCTTTTGCTTTTAAGAACGCTTTCTCAGCAAAGGACTCGTTTATGTGTATTTCATTAAACAAGCCCTTAGAGAGCGCCCAATGCGCATTAAACCATGATTTCCCATTTAGTGTTAAGTGATAAAAATTATTTTTATTCAATTTTTTAGACACAAATGGCTCAATAACGTAAGGGCCGAAACCGATGTTTAATTCTGATAGTTTGATAGCCGCTTCCTCAGAAGCAATAACATAATCTGAAGCACTGATTATGCCTACTCCGCCGCCCACTGCTTTTCCTTGTACAAAGGTGATGATGGTCTTTTTGCAGTTTTTCATACTATTTAAGAGTTGACCAAAGCCACAAAAGAAAAGTTGACTGCTTTTAAGGTCTGTTATTTGTAGTAACTCATCGAAGGATGCTCCTGCGCAAAATGTTTTACCCTCGCTTTTTAGAATAATGACTGATATGGTTGGGTTTTTAGATAGATCATCAAAAACCGATGACAACTCTTTTAGTTGAGATGAAGGAAAACTATTACTTTGCGGATGATAGAAAGTAACTATAGCTAACTTGTCATCAAAAGTTGTTTTTATAAAAGGCTGCATGGTAAATATTTCTGCAAAATTACAAATTAATTAAAAAGAAAAGCTGCCTTTTTGAGACAGCTTTTGTGTTTTTTAGCAAAACGTTTTTAATTTTTCTTGTCTTTTCGTGCTTTATATTCATCCTCAACAAGTTTTGTAATTTCTTTTGTTAGGTCGTATTCCTCTTTGCCATATAATACTGAAGCAGCGTCACCAGTACCATAGATGTAGTCGTAGTTGTTTTCTTTAGCATATTTTTTGATGATATTTCGGATATTTGATACCATAGAATCACGTTCAACTAGGCCTTTTTCTTGCAAAGTTCTAACTTCGTCAGTGATTGCTTTTTCTCGCGAAGCCAAAACTTGTTGCTTTTTCTGAAGTTCTGCAGCTTTTGATTGTGCCCAAGTGGCACCCATACTTTCTGCCTTTTGCTCCGCTTCTTGGTATTCTTTTCTAAATCTAGACATTTCTGCTTCAAGTGAGCCAGCTTTAGATTTTACTATTTTGTCATACTTGTCTGTGATATCTTTTGCTTCCGAATTTTCTTCCATTAATTTTTGTGTGTCAACAAATGCAGTTTTTAAGCCAACTACTGCTGAAGTGTTTTTAACGACAGTTTTCTCTTCTTTTTTTTCATCAGTTGTTTTATTACAGGATACGAAAGCAAAAACTAAAGCCGATAATATAATTATTTTTTTCATGGGATGTTTATTAAAATTTTAAAGTGGCAAAGGTACAACTTTTAGTTTTAAATGGAAATTGTTTTTTTAAGCCATATTTTATATACATTTGTTTTTGTTATTAATATTCTTATATCATAATTTTTTCTTATTAAAAGCAACCCATATATTTGGTTTCTAATAGATTTTTTTGTTTTTTTATTATTAACGGTTGGGTTGGTAGTTTTTTTTGTTTTAAATCGGATTTATTTAAGTTTTTCGTAAAATATATACAATTGAAGACTGTTCTTTGGTAAAAACAGAAAGAAAGTTTGAAATAAATCCGGTAATGATCCCTAGAGCAGCATTTCCGTTTGTTTTATATTTTTCTGATAACAGTGAGATATAAATGGCGTCTAGCCAAAGCGGTTTTTCCTTTATGTACTGCATGTTTATTTTTTGTGACAGTATTTGGATTGAGTTTCGTTGGAAGTGATAGATGTGTCTTGGTACATCATAGGCAGCCCAGTTGTTTCCATAATATTTGGCATCAAAAGATTTGAAGTTAGGCAGAGCAATGATTAGGTAGCCGTTTGGTTTTAATTTCCTTTTTAAGGTTTGCAAAACATCTATTGGATTTGCAAGATGTTCTAAAACATGCCACAAAGTAATAATTCCAAGAGATTCGTTTGCTATTTCTTCTATGGTATTGACTGTGACTATATTTTTGTCGGCAAGTATTTTTTTGGCTTTTTCATTAGGTTCATAGCCTTGCGCCTGCCATTTTTCATTTTTCATTTTTAGTATGAAATCACCAACACCACAGCCATAGTCTAGAATTTTTTTTTCTTCAGCTTGAAGTTGATTAATTAGTTTAAATTTATAGTTCAGGTTGTATTTTTGTGCCAACTTGTATAGTTTGTTAAACAGCCCTTTTTCATCCTGGTTGTGGGACTGATAGGTTTCGTAAGTATAATACTTGTCAAAACTCTGAACAGATTCGACAGCGGTTTTTAAGCAGTGCAGGTCTTTATTATAGTTAACTTCAAATGTCTCTTGAGTAACGAGGTGGTCTTTAATTTTCATCCTTTGGTTTAAATTGCAAATTTACATTTTTTCATTTAATTCTATCACGTACTAAAAGACTAAGAATCAGGGTGTTTTTATTTTGTTTCATGTGGAACTTTTTCGTGTTTACGGTGTTTGTACAGATAGGATTAGTTATTTGTTAATTGTATTAATCGAGCATAGTTTTTCGTGTTTAGTTTGGAGCTTTTTGTTTTGGATTGTTCCACGTGAAACAAGTTTTGGTTGTTGTTTTTGTTTTTTGTTTGCAGGAGTGATGTTAAATAAAAAACCACAATCCGAAGACTGTGGTTTTGTAGTTGGTTTCACGTGAAACATTAGCGCCCCATATGAATAAGTAAAATAGAAACATCGCTCGGACTAACGCCGCTTATCCGTGAAGCTTGCGCAATAGTTGCAGGTTTGATTTTGCTTAATTTTTCCTTCGCTTCATGTGAAAGTGATTTTATTTTATTGTAATCATAGTCTTCAGGGATGGCTAAGTTTTCTAGGTTTTTTAATTTATTGGCGTTGTTTTTCTCTTTTTTTATGTAGCCAGCATATTTTATTTCTATAGCCACCTGTGTTAAAACCTCGTCGTTTACTTGGTGTTCTTCTTTGTAGTTTTTTACTAATTCTAATTGTAACATGTCTTCTAGTTCTATTTCTGGTCTTGATAGCACTTTATATATTTTGTCTCCTTGAGTCATTAAACTACTCCCCTTTTGCTCAAGGATGACGTTTGCATCATTGAAATTGATACTGGTTTCTTTTAAATATGCAACCATTTTTTCTGAAGTGTTAACTTTAAGTTCCATATTTCTTAGACGTTCTTCAGAAGCTAATCCAATTCTATTGCCGATTGGTGTTAATCTAATATCTGCGTTGTCTTGTCTAAGCAAGGTTCTATATTCCGCCCTTGATGTAAACATTCTGTATGGTTCTTCAGTGCCTTTGGTGATTAAATCATCAACAAGGACACCTATATAGGCTTCATCTCTTTTCAATATTAATGGTTCTTTTTCTTGTACTTTTAATGCGGCGTTAATACCTGCCATTAGCCCTTGTGATGCAGCTTCTTCATAACCAGTCGTGCCGTTTATTTGACCAGCAAAATAGAGTCCTTCAACGAGTTTAGTTTCTAAAGTGTTTTTTAATTGCATGGGTGGAAAGTAATCGTATTCAATAGCATATCCTGGACGGAAAAATTTTACATTTTCAAAACCAACAACAGATTTTAATGCTTTGAATTGCACGTCTTCTGGCAAGGATGTTGAAAAACCATTGACATAGACTTCTACAGTATGCCAACCTTCTGGCTCAACAAATAACTGATGCCGTTCTTTGTCAGCGAACCGATTGATTTTGTCTTCAATTGAAGGACAATATCTAGGCCCTGTACTTTGTATGCGACCGTTAAACATTGGAGAGCGCTCAAAACCTTCTCTTAATAGATCATGAACCAAAGGCGACGTATAGGTCATCCAACATGATTTTTGTTCTTTTAAGGGTTGTGTTTGGTTTGAATAAGAAAATTTTTGTGGATCAGCATCGCCTTTTTCTTCATTCATTTTTGTATAATCTAAACTTCGTCCGTCGACTCTTGGCGGCGTGCCTGTTTTCATTCTACCAGCTTCAAAGCCAAGTTTAATTAAGTCTTCTGTGATGCCAAAAGAAGCACTTTCTCCTGCTCGCCCACCACCAAATTGTTTATCGCCTATATGTATTAAACCGTTTAAGAAAGTGCCGTTGGTAAGTACAATTGTTTTGGCATAAATAGAAATCCCCAGTGATGTTTTTATACCTTTTACTTTATGGTTTTCCACTATTAAACCGGCTACCATTTCTTGATAAAAATCTAAGTTTGGTGTTTGCTCAAGCATTAATCGCCACTCTTCTGCAAAACGCATGCGGTCGCTTTGTACACGTGGTGACCACATCGCGGGACCTTTTGATCGGTTCAACATTTTGAATTGAATGGCTGTTTTGTCTGAAACAATGCCAGAATAACCACCCAAAGCATCAATTTCTCTAATGATCTGTCCTTTGGCAATGCCACCCATCGCGGGATTGCACGACATTTGACCAATGGTTTGAAGGTTCATTGTGACTAATAACGTTGAGCAACCCATATTTGCAGCAGCAGCAGCGGCTTCTGCACCAGCATGACCAGCGCCAACAACGATTACATCATATTCTTTTTGAAACATATTAGATTATTAAGATATTTTTATTAAGAGTAAATGATATTAAACTTTTTCAACTTATAGTTTCACGTGAAACAATTTTATTTTTTCATCTTCCTTTTTTCTCATGATCCGTTCTTCTGCTTCTGATTTGTCATTATAGCCTATCAAATGTAGTACACCATGCGACATAACACGTAAAAGTTCTTCTTCAAAAGACACCTGATATGTTTGCGCATTGTCTTTAACACGGTCTGTTGAAATGAAAAGATCTCCTGAAATCAAATCACCTTCGCAATAATTAAAGGTAATAATGTCTGTGTAGTAATCGTGATTAAGATGCTTGATGTTGATATCTAATAAATAATCATCATCACAGAATATGTAGTTTATTTCTCCCAGTGATTTGCTTTCACTTTTAATAATGGCGCCTACCCATTCATCATAAGTTTGCTCCTGTAATAAAGTAAAATCATTTTCGTAATTAAACGTAATCATTTTAATAGATTTTGTGGGTGCAAAAGTAACTTATTTTAAGATAACTACTTAGCTTTTTTTTAGATTTCTTTAGGTTGCGCAATGTGTTGTAAAGCCCTTATTACTTTCTGTGATGATGTCTGATTTAATTTGTGTAAATGGTGATTAGTAACTTTAATAAGGAAAATGTAATTTACTGGAAGTTTCTAGAAGTAACAAAAATCGACCTCAATCAATTGATCGCTTTTGCCCGTTCAAAATACTCATTCACCTTCTCTTGATATTTTTGATTCAAAGGCAGCGATTGCTTGTTTAAATTCTCAATACTATTCAAATATTGTTGAAGAGCCGCTGGAATGGCATTTTGGTTGGGCGTGAATTCTTTTTTATTGGATTCTGATTGACGTTTCTCGTCTTCATCTTGCTTTTGGATGGCTTTTTCTAATTTCATTAATTGATGCTTGATATTGAGTACTTTGTTTAAGACTTCATTTTTAAAACCTTTATTCAATAATTGCTTTTCAGCATCTTTCATTTGATCTAATATTTTTTTACCATCAGGGGTTAAACCGTTTTGACGTAGTAGATTTTCTAATTCTTTTCTAATTTTTTGTTGCGCTTGAAACATTTCCATTAACTCGCGTGCATTGTTTTCACCATCATTACCAGAATTTCCATTGCTGCCATTTTTTCCTCCTTTACCATCTTTCCCATCCTTTCCGTCTTTCCCATCCTTGCCTTCTTTCCCATCCTTGCCTTCTTTTCCATCCTTTCCGTCTTTTCCGTCTTTTCCATCCTTGCCTTCTTTACCCTTTTCGCCTTTTTTGTCTTGGCCCTCTTCACCTTCATCACCATCTTCACCTGCTTTTTTCATTTTCTCACCCATTTTCTCACCCATTTCGCCCATTTTTTTAATGATATCCGGCAACTGCATACCTTTGCCTTGTCCTTCGCCCATACCTGGATTGGGACAAGCCGCACCAGATGATTGACTCATGCTATTTTGCATATCTTGTTTAATATTGCTTAAATAATCACCCAATTTATTAGCCGAATTCATAACAAATTGTTGATGAGAAATCCCTTTTGAAATATTCATCTCAGGAAACTCTTGAAGGGCTTTATCTGTATGGTAGGCTATCAAACCTATTTCCTCGGTTATTTTTTCAGTAATTCGCGGATTTCTCAATGACATCGTAAACAAACTATCGTCAATATGTCTAAATTGTTGTTTGAGATGCTGTTGTTTAACCATTCTATTGGCATAATCAGGGTCGTTAGGTTTCGCATTTTTGAACTTTTTCATTAAGGTTTCTTGTGCAAAAGAAAAAGCCAATAGATTGTCAATTATTTGTCTAATCATTTGCAGGTCTTCTTGCATTTGTTCCATGCCAGCTCCACCACCAGATGAACTCTCCTTTTTCATTTTGGCACTCATGTTTTTCATTTTTTGAGCAGCACTTTTTTGTTTGGGTTTAGCATTTGCTTTATTGTCTTTTTTCAGATCGTCCTTGGCTTTTTCCATTTGATCTTTAATGCTGTTTTCTTCCCCTTGATCTGTAGGCAGTTTTTTTGGTTTCTTTAGGTCTTTGTTTTCTTTTTCTATTTGACGAAATTCTTCTTTAATTTTATTAAACTCTTTGTTTAATTTATCTTGGTTTTCTTCCTTATTGTCAGCATCTTTCGTGGTCAATTCATCTTGTTTTTCAGCTAATTTATCTAGTTTATCAGCCATTTGCTGCATTTTTTGATCAATATAGTATCGCTTCGTTAATTCTAATAATTGGGCTAAATTTTTGGTTTGATTTTTAGCCTTATTTTTTACCTCATCAAGTTTTTTCAACAAACCTTCATCATTCATTTTTTCAGACATTTTTTGCAGTTCATCTAAAAGCTCTTTATTTTTATCGGCCTGTTTTTCTGCATTTTCGAGACGCTTTTCTAAATCTTTTTTCTCAGGATCGTCTTCCTTTTTATTAGTTTTTTGAAGATTATCCTTTATCTTTTTTGAAAAATCTTTCATCATGTCCTCTTGTTGCTTCTGGCGATTGATGAAATCTTCAATTTTTTGTTGATCTTTAAATTCTAAATTTCCTTTTTGTTTGGTTAATTGTTCAAGTTTGTCAATTTCTGACAGTTGTTTTTCTCTACTTTTTAGCGCGCTATTCATGCCGCTAATGGCTTGGTTTTTTTCTTGAAAGCTTTTTTGTACATCTTCATCATCTGTTAGAAGACGGTCTGAAAACACCTGAGATTTGTTGCTTTTAAATTTGTTAACCGCATCATTATCAAACACTTCAAAATAGTAGTCATAATTTACACCCTTTTCTAAAGTTAACCCCTGCGGAAAAACGTAGACAAATTGATCTGATATTTTGTTTTTTAGCGTTAAATTTTTGCGTTGCAAGCGAGAAGGATTATTTTTTGGATAGTAGACCACATCTAACCGACTAAGTCCATAATCATCAGATATTTGTCCCAAGTATATGGTTTTGTCTTGTCTCAAGCTGTCAGGAGCCATGGCCACCTGTATGAGGGGATGTTGGTCTTTTTGTGTTTGAATATTGAATGCCAAAACTTCATAATCATTAAGCTGTTGATTAGACGTTTTGATTTCATAGTTTAGTGGTTGATGAATTGTTTTACTCATACTAAACTGATTATCAACTTTTTCGAATAGGAGGTTTTGCTTGCCATCAAAAAACTCAACTTTTGTGGTGGCTAATGCATTGATTGTCCATGTTATACTTGATCCTTCTGGCACTATAGCATGACCTGTACCTTTTATTATTTGTGCTTTTTTACCCAAATAGCTAGGATAGTTGATGAGTAAATCAAAACTTTGAATGGTAGGTACTTTAATAACTTTTAATAAATAATCATTTGATGAAACGTCATTGGCTTCTATTTTGAAAGGGATATCCTGGCTAGGAGTTTCTAAAAGATATTCGAAAACACCGGGTTCCACTTCTGTCATGAGGTAGTTAACATTTTCTTTTGAAATAAAAACTTTATCAGGAACAAGCTGTCCTTTGGTGGAAACGCGCAGGGTAAAGTTTTTATTTTGCTCCGTTTGAAGCTTATCATTTAAAATAACAAATTGAAAAGGCGCAGGAGGCGTAAAATTTTCATTATAATTTACCACGCGGTGCATGCTCCCAAAAAGCATATCTGCACGATTCGATAAAATGATAGCGGCAATTATCAGAACTGGTAGTGCAAGTAAAGGCAGATATTTCTTTGATTTGGAATAGTCAATGGCTTTCTGAAAAGGAATTGGTGAGAGATTTTGTGCTTTTTGCTCAATTGAGGCTAATAGAAGTTCATTATTTGATGTTTGGTGGCTTAATTGTAAGAAATTTGTTAACTGGTCTTGCACTTCTTGAAAGTGATTACCAATCAATTTGGCAGCGCTGTCGTAATTTAAGCCTTTTTTAAGCTTAAATAGCTCGAAAGACGACACCAATATAAACTTATACAATAAAAACGCATTAACGGCCACAAAAAGAAGAAATAGAAAGGTTCTGCCAGCAGGTTTGAGCCAAAGAAAATACTCTACAAAGGAAGTGAACAGCAAATAGAGCAGCCCAATACCAAGAAATAGCACTAAGCCTTTCATCAATTCATTGTAATAAAACTTTTTGATGAATTGTTCCAGTTTGTCAAAAATCAGTTGTTGGGTTGGCATATAATGGCTTTGACTTACAAAAGTATGATTTTATTGAAACAAATTTTCTTTTTTAAGAATTTTTTATAGCGGGCTTGTGGATTAAGCTTAGCTGGAGGTAACCAAAATACCCAGAAAGGGCTTGAAACCATTTCTGGGTTGTTATTTGGCACAAAAAAACCGTTAGTTTTTGAGGCTAACGGTTTTTTTTAGATTTTTTGGGAATTTAGTTTACCAAAATATCATCGATTTGCATGGTGGTAGTTGTACCGCCACTGCCATTACCAATATATTCAAATAGAATGAATCCGTTGCCTGTGATAAAAGCAGGAATAGCCCAGTTGCCACTATTTGTAAAATTAGCAGGATAGCCAGACGCTTGACCAGGAGAAATCGTGAAACTTGATGTAATATCTACCAATGTTGCGTTATTTAAATTACTTAGAGGGACATAGTTTGTAGAATAATAAACCTTTAAAACAGCACCGTTAGCAAAACCCGCTTTTGTTTTAAAAGACAAAGTATTTGCAGCTGTAAAATCAATAGGAACAATAAAAACGGTTCTATTGGCTTCTGGCGTGCCACCAAAAGAACTCATTTGAATATATTTATTATTACTAAAACTTCTAACTTCCCAATATCTTGTACCTATAAACGGGTCATTGATATACTTTGGAAAATCTTTTAAATTTAAGGCATATGACTCAAAATTTTCACTAAAATTACCGCTATAGGTAATTGCTGAGCCACCTAAAGGAGGCGATAAATCAACGGTAAATCTAGGATTAGTTAACTTAATATCTTGTATATCTCTAACCATAAACTGGAAGGTCCCATTAAATTTAGTTAAAACACCTCTTATCTTACCGCTATTGCCAGGAATAATTTGACCATTAAATGTTGCATATAAACTTACGCGAACAATAACCGAATTGCCATTTGTACCAACAATTTCATTATTTGTAGCGCTTCCTAAATCGTTTTGAGCATTGTAATAGGTTTTGCCAACAAATGCATCTTTAAACTGCACATTGTCAAATTCAATTAATTTATTTAGGTTGGCATTATTTACTGCTTGTGAAATGGTTAAACCAGTTAAAAGGATTTCATTTTCGTTTTTCTTCTCGCAACCAATCGTTAAAACATTTCTATATTCTGAAAGAAACAATCTTGAAAGACCGGCAGGGAATGAAGGATTAATATTTTGATTACCAATAACTAGACCATCGTGGTCCTTTGAAATATATTTGCCTTGTAATTTGACAAAAACCTTTCTACCAGGTTGATAGTTTGCAAATAAAGTCACTTGATCAACAGGAACCGAAAATCCTAAAAGACCATCAGTTGATACAAAAGAGATAGATTTAAAGAAATTGCCACCTACATCACTTGATGTGACATAGCCTTCAATGACATCATTGGCAGTATATAGTACTGGTACAGCAGTTGCAAGCGTATAAATTTCAGCAACAGTTTTAGTTACGGTTAAATTGGTACAAGCCTCATCTAAATTTGGCGTTTCGAATTCTCTATCTATACAAGAAAATAAAGTTAGAGATAAAATTATTAATTTAAAAAATGTTTTCATAATTTGTTAGTTTTCAATTATTTTAACGTTGTCTACTTGAAATAACCCATCTAAGCTGGTGTTAGTGCCAGATCCTGTAACTTTAAATGCTATTCTAATTTTACCACCGGTATAAGCAGATAAATCTACTTTTCCCGAGCTAATAAAAGTATACCCAGCTGTTGTTCTATTTGCAACAGTTGCTGATAATTCAGTCCATGTAGCAGCTAATACATTATTACCAGTCATATTATTAGAAATATAAACTTTTAAATTATTATCATCACTCGAAACAAAGTTCTGCGCAGACTGAAAAATTAAAGAAACATTTCTATTATTTTGAGTATCTATTTCTGGCGTAACCAACCAACCAATATTAGAAACATTCCCACTTTGAAAAGTATTAAATTCAGCATAAGCATTGCCGTCAAAAATTCTTGATTTCCATAAAACCGTCCCGGCTTCTGCAAAATTTATCCAATTTTCTTTTACAAAGGTTACATTGTGAGGCAAGTCTTGAAAATCATCAGAAAATATTTTCTTAAATATTTTTGGAATCTCTGTGTCATCCAATGAAGTACAACTTGAAAAAACAAGTAAAGCAACTATTGGTAAAAAAAATATTTTTTTCATCTTTTATAGGAGTTAAAAGTTATAAGTTAAATTAACAAAAAATGTAGCACCAAATGAATAAAAGTATCTTGGGCCAAAAGTTCTCGTATCTCTTACAGGCAAGCCATTAGGAAAAGTGTGCGGTTGATTATCCAAAGCGTAATCTGTATAGTTTGCTTTTCTTGCTTGTTCAAAGCCTCCAGTTTTATATCTATTGCCTAGAGCATTGTTAACTGAAGCGAAGATACCAATCGTATTTCTGTTTTTAGTACTTGTACGCCAAGTTTTACCACCTCTAATATTTAAGATAAACATATCTTCCAATCGTTCTTGTCTTAACAATCTTCTAACATTTTCTTCCGTCGCACCAGGATATTCGGTTTGAGATTCGATGTCTTGGTAAATAAAACTCTCCGTTCTCAGCAAAGGAGATACGCCTAAAAATCGATGGGTTAGCATATTCATGTCTGCACCAATCCACCAAAACTTAGGGTTTCTATATTCTAAACCAATCATATAGGCCCTTTCTGGCGCACTATTTGCGCGGTAGTTTTTCAAGAAAGATTTGCCATAATTATTAAAGCCGAATTCTAAATTGTTTGGATTACCATCATTAAGTAAAGAACTATCGTCTACGTTAACAGCAATGTTTGGGTTATTAGCGTACAAATATTCTGCAAAATTTGCTGCAGATTTTAAACTTAAGGTTGGTGACAATTGATAATCTAAACCAAACTCAAGACCTTTGTTTGTTCTCTTAACGCCAGACAATATTTCTTGCACAAACTCATCATTGTCGTTACCGCCTTCTTGGAAGAAAAAGGAAATTTGTGTCGCATTATTGGTTTCATTATAAAAAGCAGTCAGTCTAGCTTTTAATCTAGGCGCACGAATGATATAACTCACATCTAAACTGCTTATCTCTTCAGAATTAATATTAGGCGTAGCAACATTGTTCATTCTTGCGTTACCAAAAGCTGTCCTCATAACAGGCGCTTTGGTTAAATGTGCCGCATTAAAGTCAACCAAATGACGACCAGTAATTTTATAGGTCATACCGCCTTTAAAACCATAATTATTAAACTCTACGACTTCGCTTTTTCCAAATGATTGATCTTTATAAACAGGATTTCTAAATAGTCCTTCTCTTTGATATTGTGTTCTAGAAAAGTTTTGTGCCAAATAGAAATCTACTTTGTCATATCTAAATTTAAATTGTGTAAAAGCATCAATAATATTGGCATGCATAATAAAATTATAGGCATATTTATCTCCTTTTACAACATTTCTATTAGGATTATTCATGTCCGAATCTTGGAAACCAATAGGTTGAAACAAATCAACATCTCTAAAGAAGTTACCTCCCAACAGGTCAGTTATTTCTGCAAATTGGTGCGACCTTAGGTTTCTATAGTTTACACTTCCATTCATTAATATATTATCAGCCAATTGCGCACTTAAAATAGAATTAACAGTCCACTGCTTGTCTTCTGCCACATCTTCATAGGCAACATAAACACTTTTACCTTCAGGATTCAGTGCTGCGTCTGCTTGATTCGCTCTATATAAATTGTTCCAATTGATTTGGGAATTGTTTTGAAAAAAGCCCAATTGATTTTGATATTCAACAAAATTAGGTGCACCCGTACCATAATTCAAAGCATAACTAGGTAAATTTCTGTAATAGGTTGGATCAGGATTTAAAACATTTTGAAAATCTAATCGACTATCAGCAAAACGACCAAATTGGTACGACACATTCGTGTTTAGCTTCGTTTTACTATTTATTTTCCAATAATGACTTAAGGTAGTAAAAGGTTCATTAATGCTTCTTACTCTTGAGTTGCGTTTTTTACCATCTTGAAAACCCCAAAAACTATTGTAGGTTACCCCCATGATATCATTTACTTCTTCTGTATTAAAAGAATTTCTACCTCTTGAATGTTGGGCATAAATAGACGTAATATTTAAACTATGATTATCATTGATCTTTTTCTCAATACTGATCAAAAAAGAGTTGCCTTCATAGTCTGTTCCAGGAAAGTTTGCTTCTGGCGCCCATCTTCTTGAACCAGAAATGGTATATGCCCAACCTTGTTTATTTAAACCAGACGCATGTGTAAACATCCCTCTATAAGTATAATTTGTATTTGTCATGGCTAAATTTGCACGCGTGCCCTTTCTGTAAAAAGACGCTCTAGTATTGATGTTTTGTGTACCAAGGATTGAGCCAAAAACATAATCTGATGGGCCTGATCCCATGGTGAATTCTTGGTTTCTTGTGGCATCATTCAATCCACCCCAGTTAGCCCATTGCGGACGACCAGTGTTAATTTTATTCATGGTGATACCATTAACCAAAGTGTGAGACAATTCGTTGTCCAAACCTCTAATTCTAAACCAGCCTAAATTCCAGCTAAATGCTGCCGCTTGTTGATAAGCATCTCTTGAAGCTTGCAACAGGCCAGCCGTATTATCACCGCCACCCGCATCATCATCGGCTAAATCATTTTCAGATAAGGTAATTAAATTTGTAGCAACATCATCGGCTAAGTCAAACTTTAGAATAATTTCACCCATGTTATAGCCTTCTTTAGCTTTAACTTCTATTTCCAATAACTGGCTTTCATAACCCTCTGCTTTAATAGAGACATAATTTTTACCAACTGGCACATTTGGAAAGAAAAACGCACCCTCACTAGTCGTTAATTGCAGCAAGGTAGTGTTTTGAACTGTAACAACAGCACTGGGCAGAACTTTTAAGGTTTTAGAGTCTAAAACTTTCCCTTCCAAACTTGAACCGTCCTGTGCGTTTGAAAACCCAAAAAGCATAAATAAAACAATGCTTAAAAAAGATTTTTGCATATAAATAAGTTTAAATTAATAATGTTAATATTTTATTAACTTTGCAAAGTTACATAAATTAAATTAAATATGTACTTTTGGCGTAATTTTTGAAAATAATTGATGTTAATTTAATATGCCAAATAAATGAAAAAAATATTTATCCTGTCTTTGTCCCTTTTTATGACGAGTGTAAGTGCTCAAAATAAAAGTTTTAAAATGCATACCATTGCTTTTTATAATTTAGAAAACTTATTTGACACAGTTGATGATCCGAAGATTGATGACACCGAGTATTTGCCTGAAAGCGGTTGGACTATTGATAAGTATAATCAAAAACTGAAAAACTTAGAACGCGTTATTTCTGAAATTGGTACAAGTGACCAGCAAACGAATAGTCCAACAATTTTAGGGGTTTGTGAAATAGAAAATCGCAAAGTGCTCGAAGATTTGGTGGCCATGCCTGCCTTAGCAAGAAAGGACTATGGCGTGATTCATTTTGATTCGCCAGATGGCAGAGGGATAGATGTTGGATTGCTTTATCAAAAAGCGCATTTTAAACCAACTAGTTATATAAATGTGCCACTAAGATTTAAACGTCCTGATGAACCAGACAAATGGTTAAATACAAGGGACCAATTATTGGTTAGTGGTTTATTGGATGGCGAAGAAATGCATTTTATTGTGAATCACTGGCCGTCGCGCTCTGGCGGTGAAAAACGCAGCAGCCCTTCCAGAGAAGCAGCTGGTGCATTAAATAAAAGAATTATTGATTCCTTACAAGCCATTAACCCTTTGGCCAAAGTGATTTCTATGGGCGACCTTAATGACGGCCCGTTTAATAATTCATTAAAGAAATCAATCGGCACGGTTGGTAAAAAATCAGATTTAAAACCTAAAGGTGTTTTTAACCCCATGGAAGAGATGTCAAAAAAAGGCATGGGTTCTTTAGCCTATCGGGATGCTTGGGATTTATTTGATCAAATGATTTTAACTGAACCGCTAGTTAAAGACGATTTCACAACATGGAACTTTTGGAAAGCAAATGTTTTTAACCGACCTTTTTTGGTTCAGCAAATAGGGCAATATAAAGGTTATCCGCTAAGAAACGGAAACGGTGAACCCGGTTTTAGCGATCACTTTGCCGTTTATCTCTATTTATTGAAAGAGCACGTGAAGTAGCTTGTTTACTCTTTTAAAAAAAGCAGGACATTATTTTTACAAAGTGCTTTGATACTTTCCGTAAAATGATTGGCAATAGTTGTTAGGTGTTCATAATCCATAAGTTGTGCCTCATCTTTTACATGATGGTAGTAAGGATAGTTTTGAAAATCAAATGAAGATACCGAATGTGCTGGGAACTTTAGCACATCATACATTGGCCAGTTATCTGAAGCTTTAAATAAACCATACTGCTCTGCCATTTGCAAAAAACCTGTTGTTTTTTTGTTTGAGGCGGAATTAATAATTTCTGCCAAATTAGATTTGTTATAGCCTGTCATATAGAGCAGGTGATCATAGTTTTTCATCGGTATACCTACCATTTCAAAGTTGATCAACGCTACTGGCGAAAGATCTTCATTTTGAAAACGCTTGGCTAGATGTTTAGCACCTCGTAGACCAATTTCCTCTGCCGTAAATAAAACAAACAATATAGGTCTGTTTTGTGGTTTGTCTGAAAAATATTTGGCCAACTCTAAAACCAAAGCGACAGAAGCGGCATTGTCATTGGCGCCATTAACAATTTGGTCGCCATCTATAGCTTTACCCTTAAATCCAATATGGTCATAATGCGCACTCAAAATCAAAGGATGATGTTTGAGGGAATCAATTTTTCCTGGCAAATAGCCAATGAGGTTATAGGCATCTAGTGCGTTTATTTTTAAGCTATCTCTATAAGTGTTATAAAATGAACGAATACCATAACTTTTTAATTTATTTTCAATGTATTGCGCGGCCAATTCTATGCCTTTGGAACCAGTGTCTCTGCCTTCTAACTCGTCTGAAGCCAGATAGAAGGTGGCTTCTTTTATGCGCTCAAGAGAAATTTCGCTTTGTTGCGCCGAAGCTAAAAAATTTATAAAAAGTATTAAATAAATAGAAAAGA
>B570J29032_109959392_pt1 | contig 24258 bp, 17 predicted proteins | sample LakMenEpi16Nov12_FD_29032 | JGI IMG/M metagenome (IMG submission 29032) | reverse complement strand
GATGCTGATTTAGATAAAATTGAAGCAGCAGTTAAAAACGCATCATCATTTATGAACGTTGGTTCTGAATTAAAGAAAATTGGTGTAAAGTATGATTTCTCAACTTCAATGATACCAATGTATAGAATTAAAGTATCTGGAAACACTATTGCAATTGTAAATAAAAAATATGCAGCTGGTGCAGAAAGAGAAGTTAAAGATATTGCAATTGGATTAATGGAGAATGTTATTAAAGAATCAGTAAACGAAGGTAAATACGATGCTGATTTAGATAAAATTGAAGCGGCAGTTAAAAACGCATCATCATTTATGAACGTTGGTTCTGAATTGAAAAAAGCAGGAATTAAATATGATTTCTCAACTGAAATGATACCAATGTATATAATTAAAGTATCTGGGAACACTATTGCAATTGTAAATAAAAAATACGCAGCTGGTGCAGAAAGAAAAGTGGGTAATTACGCAATTGTATTGATGAAATTTCAAAATTTAGTGAAGGAAGTAAAAAAACCAAAGTTTGGAGATACCGTCCATCTTAAATCACAAAATAAGACAGGAATGGTTTATTCTGTTAAAGGTAACGAAGTTGTAATTAAAACTGTAAGTGGTCTTGTTAAAGGAAAATTGAGTGATGCAGAAATCGTAATGGATGAAGGTAATGAATTTGGTGCTGAAAGAGCAAGAGCAATTGCAGCAGGTGAGGATACTTTCACTGTTGGTGGTAAGACTTATAAAGTAACCGATGTAGACCCGCAAGATAAAGAAAATGCAAAAGATTTTGTTGGTGAAATGAAACTATCAAATCTTATTTTAAAAAAAAAAGTAAATGAAGCAAATGTAAAATTATCTGACTTGTTAAAGAGTGTAGTAGATGGTTCTACTTCCCGCGTTGGTTCTACAAAAGTTGATAAGAAAACAGCAGAAAAGTTGTTGAAATTATACAAAGTTGGTGATGTTGCAATGCAAAGCAAATTTGATAAAATGACAGCAGATAAAGTTATTTCGGCTTTTAAACCATTTGTGGAAAATAAACAAGTAACCAACGAAGTTGCACCCGAAGGATGGAAAAAAACAGTAAAAGCGATGAAAGATGAACCGGGTATTGATAATCCTTGGGCATTGGCTTGGTGGATGAAGGGACAGGGATTTAAATCACATAAAAAATAAAAAGGTAACAACTCATGCCAGCAATAGACATTATACAAAACTTATCACTTAAATTTTCTGATTTTATAAAAGATAATTTAAAGGATATTAATAAATTACCCAAAAAACAAAAAACAGGTATTTCAAAAGCAATTCGTGCTTTTAAGGTTGTATTAGATGATATATCGGAAAATACAATAATAGAAGATGCAAACTTAATTGAAGTTGGTTCTCCTGTTATGATACTTGATAAGGAGTATGGTGGGGTTGTGGTAGAAATAAAAAAAGAAAAAGCATTAATCAGAACTAAAAATGGTTTGGTTACTGAATCAATATACAATTTACAAATAGTTTAATTTTAAAAAAAAGTTATGAACGAAAACGAAGAAAGACCAAAAAAGAAAAAAATTAGAAGAGAGTTAATGTATGTTCCTGGTAGGGGAATGGCAGTTAAAGTGGTAGACAATAATGTTGAAGCAGCATTAAGACTTTTCAAAAAAATGGTTAAAGATAGCGGAATGATGGATGTTTTGAAAGAAAGAACTGAATTCGTACCAAAATCAATAGAAAAAAGAAAAAAAATGGAATTGGCCATTAGAAAACAATATCTGAAAAGTAAAGCAGAATAAAATATCGTTTTTAAAAAACTCCTCTATTTATTATCAAATTAATGTTCCAACACACTATTGTGGAACTAAAATTATTATAACAATTATTAAGATTTATAATAATCTTACTTTTCCAAAAAAATTTAGGAGATTAAATGAAAAATAAAGGCAATAAAGATTTGCTTAAAGAAGCAATCGCCGATGCTAAAGCCGTTAAAGAAACAGCATTAGCAAATGCAAAAATCGCCCTTGAGGAAGCATTCACTCCAAGACTCCAATCAATGTTGTCTCACAAAATTGCTGAAGAGTTAGAAGATGAAGAAGTTCCAATGGGGGAAGAAGAAGAGTTTGCAACAACCGATGAGTATATGGGTGAAGAAGATGAAATGGGTGGTGAATTTCAAACCGACGAGCCTGTTGAAGAAGAAGATGAAATGGGTGGTGAATTTGAAACCGACGAGCCTGTTGAAGAAGAAGATGAAATGGGTGGTGAATTTGAAACCAAAGAACCTGCTGAAGAAGATGATGATGATGAAATGGGTGATTTAGACTTAGAATCAATTATCAGAGAATTAGAAGGTGAAATGGGAGGAGAGCCCGCTGAAGAAGAAAACCCAGAAATCACAGAATTGAAAAAAATTCGTGAAAGAGTATCAAAAAGATTACAAGAATTAGAGTCATCTGAAATTGGCGCAGGTGATAATAAAGTTGCTAACTACGATTCTGAAACCGAAGATGAACAAGGAACTGGTGAGTTCTTTGAAGAAGAAGGTGGCGATGAAGAAGTTGATTTGAATGAAGTTATTAGGGCCCTTAGAGAAATGAATGGTGAAGAGCCAGCAGATGAAGAAGAGGGTGGAATGACTGAAGAAGAGGCTGAAGAAATGAAGAGTGATTTGGAAGAAGCATATAAAGTAATTAAATCGTTAAAGAACACCATTAACGAAGTAAACCTTTTGAATGCAAAACTACTTTACACAAACAAACTTTTCAGAAACTTTGATTTGAATGAAAAGCAAAAAGTTAAAGTTGTAGAAAACTTTGACCGTGCTTCATCTTTGAGAGAAGTAAAATTAGTGTTTGCTACATTGGGTGAAAACCTTAATGTTGCTAAAAAATCACAAAAAAGATTTGTTAGAGAATCATTTGCATCTAAACCAACCAAAGGAACAAAACCTGCTGGTATCATAACCGAAGGTTCTTCGTTGGCTACAAGATTCCAAAAGCTTGCTAACATCAAAAAATAATTGTATAAACTATTAAACAAAGGATATAAAAATGAATATAAATAGCATTTTAAAAGAAAGCGCAGGATTCGAAAGAGTTCTTCGTAAAGAAGCCAAAGGTTTAGTAGCCAAGTGGAAAAAAACCGGTCTTTTAGATGAAATTACCAATGAGACCGAAATCAACAACATGGCTCAACTTTTGGAAAATCAGGCAAAGCAGTTAGTAACTGAAGCTTCTGCCACATCAATGTTCAACAACTCTGAAGAGTGGAATGGCGTAGCCCTTCCGCTTGTTCGCCGTATTTTCTCTGAAATCGCTGCGAAAGAGTTTGTTTCAGTTCAACCTATGAATCTCCCATCCGGTCTTATTTTCTATTTAGATTTTAAGTATGGAACAGGTCAGCCTGGTTTTACAACCGGTTCTGGTAAAAATTCACAAGCCGACTCAGTATTTGGTATTACCGAAACAGCCAACCAAGCCTCAGGTGGTTTGTATGGCGCTGGTCGTTTTGGTTACACTATCAACGATGATGCTACATCAGCAATTTCTACAAAAGCTGCGGCTCCTACAGACACAGCTATGGTAACAGCTTCTATTTCAGCTGCTGATTTTAACTATGATACCGCATGGTCTGCTTCAACGGCTGGTGGTGTTTTCCAAAAATTAACATTCAGTACAGGTTCGTTTACTCGTCCTGATTTGGAAGGTGTTCGTGCGTTTACAATTAGTGGTACTAACATTGAAACATTTTACCCACAATTTACAACTGTAAACTCAACCGATACTCAAATTGCTTTCGTTTGTAAAGTTACAAGTGCAACAGGCGCCACAGCGGCTACTATCAGATACCAAAAACAACCAACTGATGTAACTCGTGGTGATTTTGAGGTATCAAAAACACAAATGGCAGCAAATCCTGAAACGGATTTGGAAATCCCAGAATTGAACATCGAAATGCGTTCAGTTCCAATTGTTGCTAAAACTCGTAAGTTGAAAGCACAATGGACACCTGAATTTGCGCAGGACTTGAACGCATATCACTCTATTGATGCAGAAGCAGAATTAACTTCAATGTTATCTGAATATGTATCACAAGAGATTGATTTTGAGATTTTGGACATGTTGATTCAGAACGCATTGACTACAGGTTACTGGTCTGCAAAAATCGGACAGGAATGGAATGGAACTACATTCACAAATGCGAACACTACTAATGTAGCAGCTTACATTCAGGGTACTTGGTTCGCAACTTTGGGAACTGTATTGCAGAGAGTTTCTAACCAAATTCACGCTAAGACAATGCGTGGTGGTGCAAACTTCTTAGTATGTTCTCCTGATGTTGCTACTATTTTGGAATCAATTCCAGGATACACTGCTGATGGAACTGGTGATGAAAGACAATTTGCATTTGGTATGACCAAAGTAGGTTCTTTCGCACAAAGATATCAGGTTTATAAGAACCCATATATGCAAGAAAACTTGATTTTGATGGGTTACAGAGGAACACAATTCTTGGAAACTGGTGCTGTTTACGCTCCATACATTCCATTGATTATGACGCCTCTTGTGTACGATTACAAAAACTTTACTCCTCGTAAGGGTGTAATGACTCGCTACGCCAAAGAAATGGTCAGAGGTGAGTTCTATGGTAAAGTATATGTGAACGGATTGGAAACTATTGGTGGTGCTTAATCAATCACATAATAGTTAAAGTGTTTTCAAAGGGGGATGATGAAAATCATCCCCTTTTGTTTTTTATGGGATATTTATATTAAAAGTATAAAGGGTTACATTATGATAGAAAATACCGAAAAAAGAGTTCCAAAAGGTGATATAAAGTTTTCAATTACACTTTCCGAAGAACAAAAAGTAGCAAAACAAAATATCTTAAATCATCCCTTCAATTTTATTTTAGGAAAAGCTGGTAGTGGTAAAACATTACTTGCGTGTCAAATAGCATTAGATTCCTTTTTTAAGAGAGAATATAACAAAATTGTTGTAACGCGTCCCACCGTTTCTAATGAAGATAATGGATTTTTACCAGGTTCTTTGGAAGAAAAATTAGAGCCGTGGTTAGTTCCTATTCGTTCTAATATGCGAAAAGTTTATGATAAATCATCGGTATTGGATAAAATGGAGCAGGATGAAAAAATAGAATTGGTATCCCTTACGCATTTTAGAGGAAGAACTTTTGATGAATGTGTTTGTATTATTGATGAATTTCAAAATCTTACAAAATCTCAATTAGCGATGGTGTTGGGTAGATTGGGTAAGAATTCAAAAATGATATTGTGTGGAGACCCACAACAAATAGATTTAAAGTCAGCAAACGATTCTGCTATTCATGAAGTAGCAAAATTAAAACCAAGTGGGTTTGTTTACACCGTAACATTAAAAGATAATCATAGACATCCCGCTTTAGATGAAATATTTAAACTATTATATGAATATTAGATATTTATATTAATAATAGGAGTATAAAATGGCAGCTGGAAGATATTTATTGACCATAGAACAGGGTTCGACAACGGATTTATTATTAGAATGGAAAGATTCTAATGGTGAGCCTGTTGACTTAACTGGATACAGTGCAAGAATGCAAATAAGACCTTCGGTTGATTCATCCACAACATATTTAAGTATTACTAATACACTTTCTAATGATGGGACAGGATTAAACCTTACCCCAGAATCAGCATCGGTTGTTCTACCAAGAACATCGGGTAGTATTGGTTTGTTTATTTCTGCTGCATCATCATCAAATTTAAACTTCGCCGAAGGTGTATATGATATAGAATTGCAGAGTAATGGTGGTATAGTTACGAGATTATTGGAAGGACTTGTAAAGCTTTCGAAAGAGGTAACTAGGTGAGTAATGATAGATTAAATGTTAAAGTTGTATCAACTCAAAATTCGGTAGAAATAAACAAATCTGACAACAGGGTTATTGTTACTGATAAGACTAAAGATACATCCGTAAATGTAATACAAAAAGAAACTCATGTAGTAACTGTTACATCCAAAGGACCAAAAGGTGATAGGGGTGATACTGGTTTACAAATATTTGAAAATGTTGATGGTGGTGATAGATTTCAAACAGTAGATGCCGTAGGGCATTTAGATGTTCTTGCTGAATTTAAAGTTGATGGTAACACAACTATAACAGGTTCACTTGTTGTTACTAATAACATTATTGCACCATCGTTTACTGGTTCTTTATTTGGTACGGCAAGTTATTCTTTATTTACCGAAAATGTTGACGGGGGATTTTTCTAATGGCAATCATACTAAAAAGAAATTTAGTATCGGGGAACATACCGACAACAGCCTCCATTGCGTTAGGTGAGTTAGCAGTCAATACTGCTGATGGTAAATTATTTTTAAAAAAATCAAGTAGTTTAGGTGAAACTGTTGAAGAAGTAGTAACTACAAATACCACTACAAATGGTAATGTAAATCTATTGGGAAATCTCCTAATTATTGGTAGAAGTTCATTTTCAGGCTCAGTAAATTATTCAGGTTCACTTATCCCCTATGTTCAATCAGGTAAAACATCCGATTTTTCCGTTGGTAGTCCTGATGCTGCTTGGAGTGATGTGTATGTAAGTAGAAGTTTAAGTTTTGTTGATGATACTGGGGTTATTACGGAAGTTTTTGGTGGAGATGAATACATACAATTAGGAAATGTCAGATTAACTACATCAAGTGTAACAATATATAATCAATCAAACGAAGTTCAAACCAAAATATCGTCTGAAGCCCCTGATTTTTTTATTATTAAATCCGGCAGTTTTGTTGCAGCACAAATAAATTCAGAGGGTGTAATGGTATTGGGTAAATTTGATACACCACCAACGGCTGTGACTGGTGGGATGTATTATGGTTCTGATGGAAATTTTTATTTGGGAGTTGAATAAAAATAATAAATTAATATAGAATAAAAAAATATAAACTATTTATATTTAAGGGTTAATAAAGTAAAAATGGAAAACTAATTATGGCATCATGGAAAAAAGTAATAGTATCAGGTAGTAATGCCCATCTAACAAGCGTAACCGCAAGCCAGGTTCCAACAGGTACAACTGAAAATGTGTTATTAATAAGTACTGCAGGTGAAGTTAGACAGGTTTCACAAGCAACATTAACAGGGCAATCCGTTCTTTCATTCGTTACAATGAGTGTTGGTGGCTTGGGTGGTTCAACTGGAACAGTGTTTGCAGATGGTGCATCAGATAACTTAATCATTTCATCATCCGATGCAAACCTAACGATTACTACTAATTCTGGAACTGATACATTAACATTTGACTTTGCAGATTCCCCCTCATTTACAAACATAACCGCAAGTGGTAACATAAGCGGAAGTGGTAATTTAAGTATTACGGGAACATCAACCTTAACAGGCAGATTAACTGCTAATGGTGCTATAACAACTACAAACATAACCGCATCAGGCAATATTAGTTCATCCGCAGGATTAACAGGCCAAACGCTTACAACAAGTGGTGGAGCTACTGTTGGTGGGGATTTAGCAGTAAATGGTGGTGATATAACAACTACATTTACTGGAAATGCTCGCATATTTGATGGAAATCTAACTCAACTTGATTTAGGAGGTGGGGCTACTACTGTAAATATTGGTGGTAGTACAACACAAACCAATTTTAATGGTAGTGTAAATCTTGGAGGGGATTCTAATGATTCTGTAAATGTATATGGTCTTTTTGCATTGGGTGATGGGTTATTAAATTCCGATTTAATTCCATTTGCAGATAATGCTATTGTTATTGGTTCATCAAGTAAAGAAATTAAATCAATAGTAGTAAATCAAATAACTTCATCGGGTAACATAAGTTCATCTGCAGGTTTAATAGGCGCTACACTCACAACAAGCGGAACTGCAACTATTGGTGGTAGACTAAGCGCTAATGGTGCATTAACAACCACAACCATAACCGCATCAGCAACACCAGAAATAACAAGCGCAAGTTTATCAGGATTGCATATCCTTTTAGTTAGTTCTAGTGGTGAATTTGTTAAAGTAGCAACATTACCATCGGGTAATGTAGCAGGTATCAATTCATTTTCAAATATAACAATTGGTGGGGTTACAGTAACAGCCGATAGTTCAGCAGATATTTTAACTATCAATTCAGGCTCATTTGCGGGAAGTGCCAACACAAACAATAACTTGTTAATATCCGCCAGCCAAGATGATGTTATAACTTTCTCATTTAACGATTCCCCGCGTTTTACAAACATAACCGCAAGTGGTAACATAAGCGGAAGTGGTAATTTAAGTATTACAGGCAACGAAACTATTGGTGGAACAAGCACTATAACAGGCAGATTAACTGCTAATGGTGCTATAACAACTACAAACATAACCGCTAGTGGTAACATAAGTTCATCCGCAGGATTAATAGGTGCGACACTAAACACAAGCGGAAATGGAACTATTGGCGGTAATTTAACTACAACACAAATAACCGCATCAGGCAATATTAGTTCATCCGCAGGATTAATAGGCCAAACGCTTACAACAAGTGGTGCAGCCACTATTGGTACAACATTGGCTGTTGCAACTAATGCTACTGTTGGTGGGAATTTAACTGTTACTGGTGATTTAACTGTAAACGGTGATACAACAATAATAAACACAACAAATATATCAATAGAAGATAAGTTTATATTATTAGCATCCGGCTCCGGTACTACAACTGATGGTGGTATTATAGTTCAAACTACATCTGGTAGTAGTGGTATATCAACGGGTTCAGCTCTTTTTTATAATGGTACAAATGTACCCGCAGATGGAAGCGCTCGTTGGGGATTAAACAACAATGTTGTCCATAACGCTACTACAGTAACACCTACGGATTATTTGGTGAGTGTAAGCGCATCTACTGCAAACCCATTAAATACGGCCGCTGGAGCACCAACATATGGAAGCGCTTCTGCTGGATTTGGAAATGTTCATATCAACACATCTAATAATACAATTTGGATGTATATTTAAAAATAAAGGAGTTACAAAATGTCAATTTTAGATAAATTAAGAACAAAGAGTGTTCAACCACAACAAGAAGAAGTTGTAGTGGAAACAAAACAACAAACATCAAATGAAAATGATTTGGGGTTGGAAGAGATTACCTTTTTGTTAAGCGCAATAAAGGATTCAACATTTAAAGTTTCTGATGTTGAATTGGTCTATAATACAATTATAAAATTACAATCTCAATTTATTGTATTGAGCGGAAAAAAAACAAAAAAAGATAAATAAAAATATAATTATAACATATAAATTGTGAGAACATATGGCAGAATGGAAACGAATATTAATATCAGGTAGCGACGGAAGTTTTACTAACATAACCGCGAGTAATTTACCAACGGCCGGTCAAGCTCAAGTACTTGGTATAGATGGCTCGGGTAATATTACTAAATTCGATACATCATCAATTGCAACCGCAAATGCAGTAACATATGCTGGTACTGGTGGTGAAGCAAACAAACTAGCTGTGTGGAATGGTATTACCACACTCACAACCGCCTCAAATCATACTGTAGTTGGTGGAAATATAACAATTGGTTCTGCTGAAGATAGTGATTATAGCGATGGTCTTTTTACTGATTTTTCCGCACAAACAACACCAATTGGTACTGCGATTGATAGGTTTAATGAGGTGTTAAATGGATTAGCCCCATCTTCAGCACCTGATGTTAGAAATCTTGAAGGATTAGCAACAAGCGCTAATACAACTTCAAACACAAGATTATCGTTTGGTAGTGGTGTTGTTGCGACAGGGTACATCAGCTCAAGTGGAACTGGCAGTGTAGCTCCGATGAGTACTGCGGTAAACAATGGGGAATCTTTTATAGCTGTTACAAATACAACATCGCCAAGCAGTACTTATTATAGACTCGGTATTTTTACAGCATCACGTTCCCTAACATTTGATATAAACGAAAGTACTACTCCTGATTCGGCTTCGTTTACAAACTATCCAGCGGATGCTTTTAGTGTTCCTGCGGATGGTGGTGAGAGTTATATTGTTGAAATAAACAATCAGCAATTTAAAGTAACTACAACAGGAACATCCGCTTTTTCAGATGCTAATAATTTTAGTTTATCTGCTGCACAAACCGGATCATTTAAAGATACGGGATTATCATTTGTGTATAGAAGGCATAGAACCGGTACTTTAACAATAACATCATCATTTTTTCAAAGAGGATGGAATTATGTAAAAGTAATACAATCATCTTCTATGAAAATGACAAATTACGCAGATTGGGTTTTTGATCCAGCACAAGCAGGTACATCATTTTCAGCACCAACAAATTCAACACATTCATTTAATCCAACAGGTCTTAAATGGATTTCGGGGATTCCGTATCGTACTGCTCTTACTTTTATTGCAAGTGGTAGTGTTCCTGGTTTTTATAGTTGTAGTTATAATTCAACCGCTATAACATTTTCATCCACAGGAACATCGGGTTCTGTTACATCATATACACCACCCGCACCTACTAATTTCAATTCAAATTTACAAGCAACTTCTTCATTTACATTTGGGACGAATGCGAGGGCATTAAACAACCCAATATCAGTAACTTATACAGCACTTGGTGTTCAAGGAAAAACAACTGGACCACAAACAATAAGTACACCAACAATTATCATACATACAAATACATCGATACCAACTACTAAAATTGAGTATTTCACAACTGAAAGCCACAGAGTCCCATCCGCTTCCTATGATACCCAAGCATCTTTAACTACTGCTGTGTATAATGCAACCACATCATTGGGTACACTCACAAGCGAATTGGCATTTTTTGACAATGCGTTAGTTTATCCATCGGTTGTTGGTAATATGAGTGGCGCGGTATATAAAGCAGGTACTGTTCCAGACTATAGTGCATTGAGCGGAACTAAATATTTGTATAGAAGGTTTTTGCATAATGCATCTGATGGTAGTAATTCTCAAAAAAATATAACAATTTCATGGACTGGTATGACTTCAGGATTTGTAGCTAATACTACCGCATTAGCAAGCCAAAACGCCTACATACATATTAAAATACCAGAGAGTACTGGATATCGTGATTTGTTAGTGGCTGCTCCTACATCTTATACACAATTTGATGACAATGTTGGTTGTGGTGATGGTGCTGCTATTAATAGTGGTACAGCAAAAACAATTAATATGAGAAATCAAAGCTGGCCTGGCCTACCATCTTCGGATACCAATTGGTTAGTTAGAATTACCGCAACAACTGGTTGGACGGGGAGAATAACACAAATAACAGTAGCATAAAAAAATTAATGTGGTACTATAAAATATGTCAAATAAATAAAATACAGGAATTAAAATGGCAGTAACTCAGCTTAATAAATTAGATATTGTTAGTAAACGATTGGATGGTAAAGCACATACCACCCCACTAAATCCAACCCCAAATGAAATCATTTCATCAACTGTTCAATTGGGGGGACAGAGTATATTTGCTGATCAATTACCAATAAATTCACAAATACCAACAACCGCTCCAACCATTTATACACTTTATTCCCAATCATTGGGTGGTAAGCCTGTATTAGAATATGTAAGATTTCAGTTGACTGCAGTTGGTAGTGGTAACTATCCATATACAGCACCAGCTGATTTAGTAGGAACAACAATTGAACAACAAGGTGAAATTAATATATCATCTACAAATCACACTTATGCACTTAGATTAACAGGTAGTTATGAAAGTGTTAGTAATTCATCCAACCCCAAAAAAGGAACTGCTCCATATGTAAATAATTATCATTTAACTGGTAGTGGATTTGGATTACAAATTGTTCCACCTGCTTTTGGCGAGAATTATACACCTAGATTATATTCAGGAAGTATTTTAATAGAACCCACAGACCAATCCGACTGGGTAGTTGATTGTTCTGCGGGTATTTTGTGGATACAAGACCCAACACAATTTGCAGCAGGCGCTTCAACAATACCAACCCATGTTGATGCATACTTATACATTGGTGATTATGCTGCAGCAACAATTGCGGCTTTAAGCGCTTCTATACAAAGTGTGGCGGGAACAAATGCTTATGCAACAATGAGCGTTGGTGGTGTAGCCGTTATAGCAGATACTGCAACAGGTAATTTGAGTATTGCATCAGGCTCATTTGCTGGGATTTCCAACACAAACAATAACTTGTTAATATCAGGTTCAGCTGGTATTGATACTATAACCTTTTCATTTAAAGACTCTCCAACATTTACCAATTTAGCCACATCAACCCTAACCGCATCGGGATTGCCATTGGTGACGGACAATGCAGGCTATAATATAGCTTTAGTTGGTTCTGGTGGTGAGCTCGTTAAAGTAGCAACATTACCATCGGGTAGTATAACGGGTATTAATTCGTTTGCAACTATTAATGTTGGTGGCTTGGGTGGTTCGACTGGTACAGCGCAAGCAGATTCTTCGGCAGATACTTTAATCATTTCATCATCCGATGTAAACATAACGATTAGTGCTGCTACTACACCCGATACATTAACATTTGACTTTGCAGATTCCCCCTCATTTACACATATAACCGCAAGTGGTAATATTTCCATTGGTGGGGATTTAGCAGTAAATGGTGGTGATATAACAACAACATCAACTGGAACTACTACTATATTTAATACAAACGCTACTACCCTAAACATTGGTGGGGTAGCGACTACAGTCGCCATAGGTGCTACAACCGGTACAACTACTGTTCGAAATAATTTAACTGTTACTGGTGATTTAACTGTAAACGGTGATACAACGGTAATAAACACATCAAACATATCAATAGAAGATAAGTTTATCGTTTTAGGAAGAAGTTCAGGTTCTTTAACACCCTCATCCGAAGGTGGTATAATTATTGAAGGAGCAAATGGTAGTGGTTCTGCTTTCGTATTCAATAGCGGTAGTGGTGCAGCAAATGGTTTAGCAAATAGATGGGGTGTAGCATTGGGTGTACCAACAGGTTCAATGAATGTAACTCCAACCGATTTTATGGTAACGGTTTCCGCATCATCAGCCGCCCCATCCGATTCAAATGCACCAACTTTTGGTAGCGCTTCTTTTGGATTTGGTAATATGCATATCCAAAATAATGGCGATATTTGGATATACTCATAGTGGGGAAATAAACAATAATAAAATATTTTTCCATACTTATATAATAGAGTATAACCAAAACATATTATTGGCCTGAATAAGGAAGTGGGCCCATATACTACTCACTTAGTATGTGTATCCAACCATAATGTGTTATAAATTAGTGAGTGAAGTATGCCATCATGGAAAAAGATACTACAATCAGGTAGTGCAATACACGTATTAAACATAACCGCAAGTGGTTTACCAAATACCGCACAAGCAAATATTGTTGGTTATAATTCACAATCAGGCATATTCACCTACTTTTCAGCATCATCGCTAGTAAGCGGTGGTAGTGTTATTGGTGGAAGTGGAACTCAAAATTATATAACCCGTTGGAGTGGAAACACTACTATTACAACCTCTTCAATTTATGAAAGTGGAAGTAGAATCGGAATAGGAACGGGTGCAGTACTACCAACAGCAACATTGCAAATTTTAGGCACTCTTTCTAATGGTTTTCAAAATGCGGCGAATGGTGATTATTCCCATGCAGAAGGTCAATATACTAATGCAAATGGTACGGCTTCCCATGCAGAAGGAATTTCTACAACAGCAAATGGTGATTATTCCCATGCTGAAGGATTGAGTACACTAGCAAATGGTGATTATTCCCATGCTGAAGGATTTTCTACAAAAGCAAATGGTGATTATTCCCATGCAGAAGGAACTTATACAATTGCGGAGGGTCATGGTCAGCATGTAAAGGGAACTCTTAATACTGGTTCATCGTTGGCGTTTGCGACAATAATTGGAAATGGTTTTTTCGGTCCACATGGAACTCCAAACACATTAAGAAATTTGGTAGAAATAAAACCAACAAATAATAATATTTCCGATTTCTATGGGCCTGTTAGAATTACTAGAACAACCGAAACCGCTGCAAATCTTAGAAATAATACTGATGCGTTAAGAGACCAAAATAAAGCTGGAATTGTGTATATTGGGTTTCAAGATTTATTTAATCTATCATCTAGAGGCGCATCCCCACCAATTGCTGTAAAAGTATATAATCCAACTCCAGGTACTACTAATTATGGTACATTGAGACACCCACCACCCAAAACGGGAAATACATCTTATTACACATCAATTAGACATCCTGATAATTCTATGTCGGGGGTAATGATTAGTCCTGAACAAATATCTAACCCATATAATGTAATAAATACGGGTATATTTACCGATGGTGCTGTTACTGCGCAAGAAATTAGGTCTCTTGGTTCATCTGGAATATCCTCAACATCGGATGTTAGGTTAAAAGAAAATATTAAAGGTATAGATATTGAAACCGCATTAAGGTTGATAGAAAATGTAAAACCTGTTTCATTTAATTGGAAAAGACCTGAAAGTAGTGATAATTTAGATACAATAACTGGTAAATACGATGTAGGGGTTATTGCGCAAGATGTTATGAAAAATGGATTTGACCATTTAATTACAATAGCAGAAAACCCATTAATTAAAGAACATACAGACGAAGAGGGTAACATATCAAAAGAAGGTTATGAATTTGGTGTTAGTTATGTAAGTATGATACCATATCATGCAGCAGTAATTAAACATCTTTTAGATGAAATAAAAGAACTAAAAGAAGAAATTAAAAAGTTGAAATAAAATGCCAATACCAGTAGCAAATTCACAAGTAGCAGTAGTAATACCAAAAAATAATCAGTTTCTAAAATCTGGTAGCTTTTTTGTTCCCACAAGTTCTATTCATACAATTACCGCCATATCTACGGGAAGTATAACATTTACACCCGCATTAAGTAATTATACAACAATTTCAAGTGCAAGTTTGACTTGGTTGGATTCATCATCTTTAAGTAGCCCATTTTATCTTGCAACCAGTTCCTTAAATATACCATATGATGTAATTGATAATTTATTTTTTTCCAATTTATTTTCTTTTGGGACTTCAACTACGATTGTTACTCAATCAAATAGTTCTTTTATATTTAATAGTTCTTCTATTGTAGGCGCATCAACCCGCCAATTTTCAATTGGATATTTAAGTTCATCTATTCAAGAATATTATGATTATACTGTAACTGAAGCTGTTGTTTCTTTAGTTATAGATGATTCCGATGGTTCAATTCAATTCCAAGATGGATTCAGTACTGCCACGGGAATCACTATTAATTCGGATACGGCTGTAAAAGGTGGTATAAACAACCGCGCTACGGGTACAGGTTCATTCGCAGTAGGAAGTGGTTCTTCAGCGGAAGGTAACGCTTCGTTTACGGCTGGTAAATCTACTACTGCTACCGGTGAAGGTTCATTTGCAATAGGAAGTTCTTCTCTTGCACAAGGTAATACATCTATTGCAGAGGGTATTGGAACACTTGCTTCAGGCGTTGCTTCACATGCCGCTGGTATCAATACAACAGCAAGTGGACAGGCCGCATTCAGTATTGGTATAGAAACCGATGCAGATGGTATAGCTTCGTTTGCAGCAGGGTCAGGTTCTTGGGCAAGAGGAACAGCAACAGTTGTAATGGGTATTGGTACTGTTGCATCATCTTCAGGTCAATTGGTAGTTGGTCATTACAATGAAACAAAAACGGATATAAATAATTTATTTGTAGTTGGTGATGGAACAGGCCCTTTAACTGCAAATCGTAGAAATATAATAGAAGTTTATGGTGGAATGGGGGCATCTTTTAGAGGTGTTAAAATAGATACTGCGGCTACTCCCGCTATTACAACTACTATAGATGGGTTTAATGTCTATGGAAGAAGTATATTTCATGGGGTAGTTACACAGAGCGCGGGGATTATTACAATAGATGATGATTATGGCGGAATTACACACGGTAGTGCTTCATATATAGCAGAAACATATACAAGTTTAGGTCAATTACGTGGAAGAACATTATTAAACTATAAAGGTATAGATTTTAACAATTCTAACCTAACATCCGCCCCAAGTTCAACTCATTTATGGACAAATGACTCTAATAGACTATTCTATGGTTCAAATGCAATAATACTCAATGGTGGAAATACATTGGGTGGAGTAATGACCATTGGTACAAACGATACTAATAACTTACAATTAGAAACAGGAGGAACAACGAGGGTATTTATATCCGCATCAGGTAATGTAGGTATAGGTACAACATCCCCATCCGCTCAATTACATATCAGCGGAGCATCAAATAGTGTTCTATTTGAAATAGACTCTCCTATGGTAAATAACATAATCTATGTAAGTGGTAGTGGAAATGTAGGTATTGGGACAAGTAACCCAACATACCAATTACATGTATCGGCATCAGGTGGTACAAATGGTACTATATATACATCTAATAGAGTTATTGCGGCTGGTGGAACGGCAGCAGACCCGACATTTGCAACAAACAGTACAATAGCAGGTTTATTTGAACCTTCATATGCTAATTTAGGATTTACATCATATGGTGGAGAGGCTGGTCGTATTGAAACATCCAATAGATATTGGAATATCGGAATGACCGGTGGTACTGCTAAAATGAATATTAGAGGAACAGGTGCAACATCCGCAACAAACACATTGAGAGTAGAAAATTCATCTGGAATTGCTGGATTAATAGTTGGGGATGATGCTAGAACATTTGTAGGAGAAGATTATACTTTTACAAGTTCACAAAGATATTATTTATTAGAGGCATCTGCTGATGGATTAGTAACATTTACTAACAATACAACGAGTGTTGGACAAACAAATGGATTTCTTAGTGGTGAATTGTATCTAACCGGAACACAGCCCTTTATTAACCACAGAGCCATAAATGTTATTACTACAAATAGGAATACAAGCACATCAAATATATTAAGAGCATTTTATGCTTCAGGAAGAACAGGTAATAGCGGTGCTGCAAATACAGTTGCTGGATTTTTAGGTGGGGTCAATATTGAAGGTAGTGGTAATGTTACTAACGCAATAGGACTTGAAATAGAAATATATTCACAAACCAGCAATAAAACAATAACTAATATGTATGGGGTTAAAGTTCAACCACTTATTAATAGTGTAGGAACGATTACAAATACATATGGTCTTTACATTGATTCTTTAACAGCCGGAACTCAAAGTAACGCTGCTTACGGAATCTATCAAGCAGGAACAGATAAAAATTATTTCGCGGGTAACTTAGGTATTAAAACCACCTCACCATCTGCTTCACTTCATATCAGCGGAGCATCCAATAGTGGCTTACTTGAAATAGACTCACCTGCGGTAAATAATATAATTTATGTTAGCGGTAGTGGAAATGTAGGTATTGGGACAGGAACACCAACAAACACATTACAAGTAGTAGGTGGTGTAACTGCAACATCATTTACGGGTTCACTTTTTGGAACATCATCTTGGGCAGTTAGTTCTTCAAACGCAATAACCGCCCAAACCGCATCTTATTTTTTAGGCCAAAATTTTGCTACATTTACACAATCCATAGCATCTACTACTTGGACATTCAATCACAATTTAAGTTTTAGAACCCCAGTTATTACTATATATAACAGCAGTTATGAGGTAGTGATACCTGATTCTATAACAGGAACTTCCGATAATCAATCCGTAATTACATTTTCAACATCGCAATCGGGTTATGCAACAGCAACCGTAGGAAGTATTCTTCCAACCAACACTACTGCTTTAATGCTTGCATATGCCGTTGTTTTATAAAAATATATATTTATACATATGAACACTAAATACGAAATACAAATACAACATTACGAAGGAAGTAATTTATGGGCATCTGTTGTAGATGAAAGTAATATCCCCGTTTTTCAATACAATACCGAAGAGGAAGCAAATAATTGTATTGAAAAATTTAATAACGAATATTATCCAAAATTATGTAGGGTTATAAAAATAGAAAAAACATGAAAATATTATTTGAGGATTATACATTCAACGCTGCAACACAGCAAATTACGTTTAATACTACCGAAACTATAACATTAGAACGATTACTTATAATAACTAATGTTACTGATAATTTAATTATTTATAATTTTGCAGACCCTAATTTGGGCGGAACTATTACCAATAATGTATTGACATTGAATTACAATACAACATCTATGAGTAATACTGATAGATTACAAATTTTTATAGAAAATCAATTAACACCTGCATCAGAAGAATCCCTGCAATACCTACAAGACCAAACCGCATTGTTAGGTAGAATGGTTAAGTTATTAGAGCCTATATCAAGACAGGATTCAGCTGGTAGGCAACAAATTGATATGGCAGCAAGTTCGGGAACTATGATTACACGAATTGATACATATCTAAATGGGCCGGCTGGGAGTACAACAATAGTTGCAGCAGAATCTGTTTTCAACCTCCAATCAAGAATCGCATACTCAGCACTTAGAAACTCAATGGAATTTAATTAAAATAAAAAATTATGGCACTTACAAAACGATTAGTTAAATTAGTAGACCAACCTGTATGGGAATGGATGAGATATTCACCCTTCACATCTACAATAGGCACAACACTTTACAATTTTCCAACCGCAGCTACTTCAAGCAGATGGAATAGATATATTTTTAGCACTAGTGCTACAACAATGTATCAATACGATACTTTTGGTGATTCATGGAGTACACTTGGAGCTTTACTACCAAACTCCCCAGCTTCAACAATTGGTGGTGGTTGGGATTTAAGTCAAGGACATTATGGTAATTTTATAGTTGGCACAAGCGGTAGTTCAACCGCTCAAGGCGGATTTATCAACGAAAGTGCGGTAATAGGACTTAAAATTAAAGTAATAGCGGGTTTAGGTAGAGGACAAGAAAGAACAATTACTGGATGTACTCAACCTGAAAATATAGAATATTTAACTCCAACCGCAACATATACAAACACATCTACTGGTGTAACTTCTATAACCGATACAACTAAAAAATGGGTGGTAAATCAATGGAGAGGATATCAGGTTAGAGCATATTTAGGTACTTCGCAACAATATTTTGTAAGAAGAGTATTATACAATAACAACGATACATTATTTTTTGCTAACGCAGAATGGCATGTGACTGACCCAAATCAAGCATATAATCATGTATATGATTCAAATCCTATCGCTGTAGGTACTGCTACTCGATGCGTGATTCAAAGAAGTACAATTACAGTTAATTCACCTTGGACAACTAATTTAGATAAAAGTTCGAGATTTGAAATCAATTGTGGTTCATTAGTAAGTGTTCAAAATATTTCAACAAACGCTTTCTTTTTAGCATATAGATATGATCCTTTATATGCTACCTGGTTTCCATTACACACACAAACAGGCGTAATGCCAAACTATTTAGCTGCAACTCAACTACAATATGAACCAATTTCAGCCGATTTAACTCCGATATTTACTACTGGTAGCGTAACAAGTGGTTCACCAACTTCATCAGTTGATACTTCGCAAAACTGGAGTATAAATCAATGGAGGAATTATAGATTTAAAAATAAAACAACGGGATTAGAGAGGATGATTACCTCAAATACTACAAATACTCTTGAATTTGCAGCTCCATTAGATATAACACCGGCCGCTAGTGACCAATACGAAGTAATAGCAGATGATGATAAATCATATTTAAGTGGTGGTAATTTTGCTACTATGGGACAATTCTCGAACTTAAATAATTCATTTTATCCTTCACAAAGATTAGAAGATGGGGTAGCTAGTGTAGCATCGGTTAGGTATTCGTCATCTTTTAGTTTCCAAATACCAATTTCAGCAATTACAAGAACGGGTAATATAGCAACTGTAACAACTATTACTGGGCATCCGTTTGAGACCGGTGATAGAATTACAATTACGGGAGCAACGGGTTCAGATGCTTCAATTTATAACGGAACATTTATAGCAACATCTTCATATCCGTTATCAGCGACTTTAACAGGTGCTACACAGCCTACTCAGTTTACTTATGGTATGGCAAGTACTCCAGCCGCAAACGCTGGATTTAACACCCATACTACTACATTATTATTTGATACATCTAAAAACTGGGTTGCTAATCAATGGGTAGGTAGTGTTCTTCAAGTATGGAGTAGCTCGCCAACAGGTCCTACTACAAACTATTCAAGAATTACAGCAAATACTTCACAGTCATTAACCTTAGCAACAGCTATGGCTTCTGCTACTACTTTAACAGGTAATACCGCGGTTTGGGGATACAATATATTAAGTCCTCAAGCTTTTGGAGCAAGTTATGGTTTAGATACCAGTATCACCACAGGAACAGCAAGTTTTTACCCAGTAGCAAGTACCGTAAACGCTTCAAATTTAATATTTTTAACCGCATCATCTCAATTAGCGACAATTCAAGCAATTCCAGTCGGTGCTCCTATTACGGGTAGTGGAATAGCAGCAGGAACATTTTTACGTTCTTATGAAACAAGTTCAAACGGATTATTCATAACAGCTTCAATTTCGGCTAATGCAACAGCAACTGCTGGAAATGTAACTTTATCAGTTGAATTATCATCATCTCGGGGATTTGGTTCAGCGACAGGTGGTACTACTTCAACATTAGTAGATACAACTAAAAACTGGCCTACTAATTTTTGGGTGGGTTCGCAGGTTAGATTTATAGCAGGAACAGGTGTAGGGCAAGAAGCAACAATTTCATCCAACACAAACAATACTATAACATTTGGAACAACCAATACCGCCAATGGTACTACTGCAACTCCTGATACAACAACTGTGTATTCGATATTACCAACAGGTAGAAGAAATACTACATCAACCACATCAGGTGCTGGCGGCGCTGATATGAAATGGATTTATGGTAGAGAAAGTGGTAGTAACTTAACACCATCCAACTCATTAGGTAAATACATTTATTGTTTTGAAGCCAACTCAACATTAAGATTTGTTAAGTATAATATAGCAACGATGATGTATGAGTATCCATTTATACCACCTTGGCATCACTCAACCAACTTTAACTTAACCGATGGTACTACTATCAGTTACGATGGTGCTAATAGAATTTATATTCAACCCAACATATCAGCTCAATTTATTTACATAGATACTGATAGGGACATTATGGAAAATGGTGCTTCAACATTACCAGCAGGTAACTCAACTGCAAGACAATGTCAAAGAATGGTTATTAAGCAAAGTGAGGATGGTGGGTTGAATTACCTATATTATATGAGAAGTAATGATACACCTTTCTTTAGAAGTTTAATATTTTATTAATAGATGGATATATTTTCTCCCACAATAAAAGATGATGTTACTATAACAGGTTCATCGAATGCTAATCTGCTTAGAGTTAGTTCGCCATCTAACACCAATATTCTATTTGTAAGTGGTAGTGGAAATGTAGGAATTGGAACAGGAACACCTGGTTTTAAATTGGATGTAAATGGTAGTTTTAGGAATAATGGATTTTGGACTGATGGTAGTGGTGTTTCTAATTGGGGTGTTGGTTCTTCTCAAACATCGTATGGTGTATTAACTTGGGATACCGGCTTTGCATCAATATATGCTACTTCTGGAAATAGATTACGACTTGGTGCAAACGGAACTCAAGGACAATTGGTAATTAGTTCAAGTGGTAGAGTTGGTGTAGGAACGGAAACTCCACAAAGATTATTTGACGTGTATAATGGGGGAGTAAGTGGTATAGCAGCAAGTTTTGGAGCCCAATTTTCCAATAATAGTTTTTCAGGAATATCATTTGGTTATGTAGAACAAGCCAATACTTCATATAGAAAATCCGCACTTGTTTTTGAGCGCACGGAAACCCACGGTGGGGGCACAAACGCAAGTGGTAAAATACACTTTTTATTAAATAATAATAGTTCTACATCAGCAACCGCACTTACAGATGCCGTTGTAACAATTGACTCAGTAGGAACAACGGTAGGTTCTGCAAGAATGGGAATTGGAACGAGGTTTCCAACCGCATCATTACACATAAGTGGAACTGTTGCTACCGACAATCTAATGAGAGTACAAAGTACTACAGGTGCTGAATATTTCTTTATAAGTGCAAGTGGTAATGTAGGTATAGGAACAACTTCACCAAGTGCTAAGTTGCATGTTATTGACGGTGATATATTAATCGAAAATAACAGAAGTTTCCTTAGCAAAAATACAGGGGGTTCAAGTTTAGCTTTATTAAAATTTGACACATCTAACAACGCCCAAATTGGTTCAGTATTTCAAGGGGGCTCGACTATTTTATACGCAACAAGTGATTTTATATTTTACAACTATCCTAGTTCAACAGTTACTGAACGCATGCGCATCACAAGCACAGGGAATGTAGGAATAGGTACATCAAACCCAACCGAAAAATTATATGTTGATGGAAATGTAATAGTAACGGGAAGAATAACCGCGGAAGAGTTTCATACCGAATTTGTTTCGGCAAGTATTATATATCAATCAGGCTCAACTCAATTTGGTAATAGCTTAGATGATACCCATACATTTACGGGTAGTATCAATACAACAGGTTCTCTTTCACTAAAAGGGCCGTTATACGATAATTTAGGAACTGCGGGGACAGCTGACCAAATTTTATTCACAACATCTACGGGTGTGGAGTGGAGAGATAATTTTGCAGAAAATGTTATTATAACTGGTAAAAATGTCGGAGTTTCTACAATCCAAAAAGGAACACCCTTATACTTTACAAGTTCAGGCACATCGGGTAACATAGTAGGTATTTTACCCGCAGATGCTTCAAATCCCAATAGGATGCCAGCTGGTGGTGTTGCGGGAGAACAAATAACAGCAGGAAGTGAAGGAAATATTTACTTATCTGGGTATATAAGTAACTTAGATACATCAGCTTTTAATTCCGGTGATAATGTTTATATTGCTGTTGGTGGGGGTTATACAAATATAAAACCAACTGGTTCTGCTTTTATTCAAAAAATAGGAAATGTAGAAAAAGTAAACGCATCAAATGGTTCTACTGTAATTCAAGGACCGAATTGGTTTAATGATTTACCCAATTGGGAAATTGGTAGAGTAATGGTAGGAAGGAGTAATGGACAGCCTGTTACATCTTCGCTTGTTTATTTAGATGAAAGCAATAGTAGACTGGGGTTAGGAACAACAACCCCATTATCAACCCTAACTGTTGCGGGCGGTAATGTAAATATCAATTCAGGATTTGCAATTGGCGGTAATAATTTAGGTAGTTTTAGTCCCTTCATACGATACAGCAATACGGGAGCAGGAGTTCCAAGCTCAAGTTTTGGACACACCTCAGCGTATATGTTATCAGATGCTGGTGGTGTTTTTGGAACAAATGATTTATCATTTTATGCCGGAGCAATAACACAACCCGAAATAATGAGAATTGTAGGTTCTACTGGCTTTGTAGGAATCGGAGAAAGCTCACCATCTGCAAAACTAGAAATAAAAGGCAGTGGGGCAACTTCTGCAACAACCGCATTAAGGGTAGAAAACAGTAACGCATCAGCATCTTTAACCATATTAAATGATGGCACATCAGCATTCAATACATCACATCTTTATGTTAGTTCAAGTGGTAATGTGGGTATAGGTACAACAACCCCAACAGCAAAATTACAGATATCGACAGTAAGCAACGGAAGTTCTTCATTAGATGCAGCCGGAAGTAGCTTTAATGGTGTTCATGCTATTTTACCTGGAAGAATTTATGTTGGTGCTTCAGCAACCGCATATCCCCAAATAATGTATAATGCAATTCCATCTCAATCAGCAGCTTGGAGATATGCAGGTAATGATACTGCCTGGGCAATAGATATGGGTGGTAATAACCAAATGAGATTTAGATATGCTGGAGCAGGAACTACTGGTAATAATATTACTTGGACTGACATAATGGTGTTAGCAAGTGGTAGTGGTAATGTTGGTATTGGAACAAGTTCCCCTACAAATCGTTTAGAAGTAGCAGGTGGTGTAACCGCAACTTCATTTACAGGCTCTTTATTTGGAACATCCTCTTGGGCCCAAAACGCTCAAACCGCATCATTCTTACCAACAGGTACTTATAATATAACATCAAGTTGGGCAACAAATGCACTAACGGCTTCATTCTTAAACGG
>B570J29032_109959394_pt1 | contig 24272 bp, 31 predicted proteins | sample LakMenEpi16Nov12_FD_29032 | JGI IMG/M metagenome (IMG submission 29032) | reverse complement strand
ATGGATTTTCTAATAAAAGAGACAAGAAGGGCATTGCAAATACTAGTGGAAGCTGGGCTCATTGCATGGCTTGGATAGCATGTGACGATACTGGTAGTGAGCCATTATTCTTAGTTCAAAATAGTTGGGGCAAATGGAATGATGGAGGTCATCCAGAATGGGGGCCTATACCAGACGGTAGTTTTTTAATACGAGCCGACGTAGCAGCAGGGATGCTTTCACAAAATGGAAGTTATGCGTTTAGTAATTTTGACGGATTCCCTGTACAAAAGCTACCATCTTACGGTTTCGAAGACTATCTATAATATAGTGGTCTAAAAGCTAACCTTAAGTTTGGTGTATTATATTTATACCTTTAGGGTTATATTATGAAACTTTTAGATAGAATCGCTTTAAATAATTTATTACGAATAATAAGAGAACTTATTATACGAATGGTTGACTTTTTTGAAAAGCAAAAAAAAACAGTCAAACCAGTACCAAAACCAAATCCCAATAGACCTCGCCCTTTGAAAAATATTATAGACCTGATACCTGTTCCATGGAGAACAAAAGATGAATAAAATACTATTACCAATTTTAGCAGTTGCTATGATATTTGGGTCATATGGATATCATGGGTCAACAACTTCTGCAGTAACTCTTGTGGGTGGTATTGTTAAAGCTCAACATACTGAAAGTGTGAAAAAATACAAAAGAAAAGACTGTTTAATATGCAAAGGTAAAGGATACTATATTAGTGGTGACGGTATCGAAAAAGTTAATTGTGGATATTGTATTCCTGATAAGGGTGAGACTCCAAAAAATCAATCACCAAGTACATATCCAAAAGTTATTGTTCATCCTCCGGTAACTGTTCAACAAAATTGCCCAAATGGCGTTTGTCCAATCCCTAAAAAATAAAGGTATAAAAATGGACGATAATCTTAGAGAAAAATTAAAGGCTATAGCAGAAAAAGTATTAAAACAAGCAAACGTACCAAATGATGAAAAATTTGGTAGTGTTATTGCTATACTGATGATGATTAGTATTATACTAACCGTAATTAGAGTATTACAAGAATGTAATAAAAATAAAACGCAAGGTATGACATCAGAAAATAAACAATCACTCTATGCTGAAAATATTAAATCTTATAGTAAAAAACGAGGTTGGTTTACTAGACTAAGAATAAAAAGAATTCTTAAAAGAGAACTCACCTCAGAAGAATATAATAAATACGGTATCAAATTAACAGAAGCATTGTTAGATATAGGAGAAACCCTCAAGGATGATGAAGTAGCAACTCTAATGGAGGCAGCAAATGTTTAGTATATTAATCTGGTGTGTATATGGTATTTTTGTTGGCGGCATAGCAAAAGCTATAGTCCCAGGGGAAGAAAATTTTGGTTTTGTAAAAACAGTAGCACTAGGAGTATGTGGCTCCTATATGGGTGGCGCACTATTATACTTACTGGGCAAGTATGAATCGGTGTCTCCTGCTGGATTGTTCATGGGGGTCGCCGGTGCTGTTTTAGCATTGGTGCTTTATAACAAACTACAACAAAAAACCTAAAGTAGCTATAGTCTTATATCTTTACCATATTGACTTATGGCCAGAGTTTAAAAATCTATTAATAAACCTAGATATAGACTATACTTTATATATCGGTTTGTGTAAGGACAATAATAATTCTTTCATTGTTGACGATTTAAAAAATCTTAATGGCAACAGTGTAAATATAAGTTATCATGATAATTATGGGGCTGATATAGCCCCTTTTCTTTCTCAATTATCTTCCATAACAGAACCTTTATTTATCAAACTACATTCCAAAAAAACTAGTTTGCCAAATTATGAATATATAAATTGGCGAGCAGTTCTTTTGCATGATTTTATTGGTGGTACAGATATAGTAAAGTCAAATATTTCTATATTTAAAGACAAATCTGTTGGTATGGTATGTAATGGGCCTCTAATGTTAGAAGAATTAGAAGGAACTAATGTAGAGAATATTAAGCAAGTATGTTCGCTATTGAATATCGACTACGGGTCTGTAAAAAACGGAGCTTTTCCAGCAGGGTCTATGTTCATGTCCAGAACAGATCTCTTCCAAACAATATTTAATAATCGGCTTGTTAAAAAGATAACTACAAAACTAAAAAATGAGCACGGAAAAGTAAACGATTGGACATCGGGCAAGTACTCTCATGCCATAGAGAGGATATTTGGGTATGCAATAAATAATAAAAAATTAAAAATACAATATACTCAATATCCTACTATTCAGATCAAAAACGATTTAGCCACAAACGGATATCTAAAATTAATAAGAATGTATAATAACGAATGCTATATCCTAGAAGACATACATACTTACGGAAAAATATTAGAAAACAATACCCAAATTGCAATACAATGGTATAATTTACCAACTAAACCACAAATTTATTCCCATATCACAAATGACACAATTATAAATATAACCTCGTCTTTAGATAACCTAAAAGATTTTGATGAAAAGTTTTATATATCAGAATATCCAGATGTAATAACGTATGATCAGTATTCAAAAACGTCTGTTAGGCAAAGGATGCTGGATCATTATATGAGATATGGTAAAAACGAAGGACGATGTAAAAACCACCCACACCTGTCCAATATTTTAATAGACGAGTCAAATGATATAATTAAAAACATTAAAAATAAAAATATATTATGTCCATGTAATAGTTTAGAGTGCATATGTTTGCTTACTACTTCAAAAGAAATACAAAAAAAAACATACGACAAATTTATAAGACATTTATGTAGCATGACCCAGTTAAGTAAACATGCTAAAAAACTGCATTTTAAAATTATTCTCAATAACGATCAGCACATTCCTAAGATTAACAATTTAAAAAAAATCTTTAAAACCGTGGAGATTGTTAATTTAAACTTATCTCCAGATGATGATATTTATCTTCCTCGTTTACCTTACAATAAAACTATGCCAGTCCACGGCTTAAAATCTGGCCCCAACTTATGTTTTTTTAAAACTATTCAGCATTGTGCAAATTATAACACAACACTACTATTAGAAACAGACTGTGTATTAGGAGTCGATTGGATAGAAAAAATTATGAATTACACACGATATACTAATGGATTTTTAATCTCTGGGGCAGTGTATGATGGTGAATCTGACCATAAAAGCAGCTCTGTTATGGCTACCCATATTAATGGAGGCACAGGAATTTATGCTACCGGGAACAAAATACTACAATCTCTTATAAAAACCCTAGAAGAACTCATGAAAGAAGAAGTATCAAAAGATATGATAGGCTTAGCCTATGATTATGCCCTGAAAGCTATGATAGACAATAATAACGACAGAAAAGAGGTATCTCCACAAATTAAAAAAATATGGAGATTTATTAAACGAAACTATTTACCAAATAAATTAATTATTAATTGCAGCACCATCAATGACAATCAACTAAGCAAAACGTATCTTAAAAAGATACATAATTATGCTATATTACATAAAAAATAAAAACAATATGATACAAAATAATAAAAGTATAAATAATTTTGATGAAAATTTTTACTTAACAAATTATCCTGTAGTCTCTGAGTACATGGCAGAAATCAATTCTTTGTCTCTAAAAGAAAAATTATATAATCATTATATTAATTATGGTGCAAAATTAGGCTGCTATGCTAATGAGTATGATGCTGCAAATTTATCTCCAGACTACAAAATAATATCAGATTTAACAATTACAACAGACAATTGTTCAATATTACTGGAGACACCCAAGGCTCAGTGGCAATATCCCGCAAATACCGAAAAGCACTATTTTAATAACCACAATAATTCATTATTAAAATCAACAGATAATTGGTACATAGGTTTCCCATGGGCATCATTAATTAATTCTAATATGTCATTCGATATTAATGTTATACAAGAATTAAAAACTTTTTTATCAAAACTAAATGGAAGAAAACACACAGTATGTCAGCATATTTGGTGGAAAAGGTTGGCTTATCTGTGGGAGGCAATAGGACTGACAGACGTTCACCTGTCTCATTATGAAAAAAATATTTATAACACCAATAATTTAACGTTCCATTCGTGGCCAATAACATCTGCTAATCTAGAAAACTCAGGCAGATCGACTGGTTTGAATTTTAAGTATTATGATAATAAAAAATATTTAGCCTCTTTTATTGGTTCATATGAAAATTATAATTATAGAAATGACACTCGTTTAAAGTTACAACAAGTATTCTCTAATATTGATAAAATATATTTTAAGCTATATGATAGTTGGTTTTATCATGATGTGGTAAATCGAAATCAAATAAATAAAGAGATACTAGATACAAAAATTATAGATGACTTTGATCAAAAAACTATACAATACAATGAAGTATTGAGTGATTCCGTTTTCTCTCTGTGTCCAGAAGGATCTGGACCAAATACAATTAGACTATGGGAAAGTATGTCTGTGGGAACTATCCCAGTAATATATTCTGATGATTGGATCCCACCCACCCAGTATCAAGCTGCTTTAGAAAAATGCTGTGTCTTTATATCAAGAACAGAAATAGATAAAACAATCAAGATTTTATCGTCATACGATAAGTCTGTAATACAAAATATGCAAATTGATTGTATAAATACCTATAAAGACATTAAAAATATGACTTGTTTTTAATATGATTGATTATTTTATAATTGGACACAATTCAGAATGTTTTAATGCTCATAATTTAGAGTCGGCTAAATATTTATTAGTTGGGCCTCAAACTTCTGCAAATACCAAACATATAGACTGCAAAGCCTTGAAGAATAACTTGGAAGATTATCCCTTCTTATGTTCATATACTGCTTGGTTTGCTATTGCAAAAAATAATTTATTCAATAATCCTTTTGTTTCTATGATAGAATATGATACTAAAATTAGTAGCAAATTTCATAGTGTTAATTTAGAAATAATTAGCAATCAAAAACAAGATAATAATTTCGTTATAGCATATAGTAAAACATTAACAGATCACTATGTTTTTTATAAAAGTACTCCATGGTTAGAACTAACTCTAAAAAAAATCTACAACATAGACTTGCGAGCATTCGTAGAAAGCAACAAACAGAAACATCCTTTTTGGCCCACTACAACCAATATTACAGCACCACAAAGCATATTATTAAAGTTCGTTGAATGGTTTGATCCCATATCAAAATACATTCGTTCTGAGCCGTTGGGATCTTATGTTCATGAGCGTGCTTTTTTTGTGTTTTGTGTTATTAATAATATCGATATAGTTTATCCAAAATATAATGTTCTTCAACATCAACAGTTATGTTCTCATAATAATAATGATATTTATGGTCAGTTTTTAAAACAAAAAAATACAGACATACTAACAGAAGATATGGCATTAGAGTATGATTATTTTTACAAAAAACAATACAATCTGTTAAGAAAGACTAATCAATGAATATATATACTTATTATGAAGATGTAAACTTTGAATTACAACACAATCTTTTAGAGTTATGGACAACAAGTTGGAAAAGACATGGCTTCGATCCTATCATTCTATCTAGAGAAGATGCCAAAAAATCCCCCTTATACAATGAATACTATGATTTTGTTCAAAGCGTTCATGAACTTAGTGTTGGTAAGCAATTGCCAGAAGGCGAATACTGCCTTGCGGCACAGTTAGAAATAGTGGCTTTTCATACTATATCTGATCCATCATATATTTCTGATTATGATATGATTAACAACGGATTTAAATTAGGAGAAACGGTAGAAGGCCTAGTACACTGGAGAAATGACGCTTGTTCTTGTTTCGCTTCTGGCGATTGTGATGGTTGGGAAAAATATATTCAATTTTTATTTAATCACAAACAAATCGTCATAGATCACTGCAAAAAAATAAATTATGAAACAAATAGGATGCATTTTCATGATCAAGATTTTTTAGTTGCAGTAAGAGAATTAGGATTAAAAAATAATATATATAAGATGTATCGTAACTTAGAAATAGCTGGAGCAGAATATGATCCAGACGGAGAGAATTTATGCAAAATAATACATTTACCACATGATAATATGATACGTATAAAAAAAACATATCCAGAGTATGCTGACTACTCTCAGGACGAACTAAGAATTCTTTTTGCTAACAAAATTATTAACCGCAAACACTAGGTTATTATTAATGTATAATAGTCAAAATGGAATATGTGTGATTCACGACTGTGGATTCTTTTCTTGTTTTAGCCAAAGACTTGGACAAATTATAAAATACGCTAACCTAAATAGAGAATTCCCACCTTATATTGATAGTTCCAAACAATTTAGTATATTTAAATCAAACAATAGCTTTTTAGATATTTCTTATGAATTTTTAAATATAAATTTGTTGATTCCTAAATATACAAATGTTGTTAATTTTACAGATCAGTTTACAGACTATAAAAAACTAAATTTTGATTTATTAAATCCTATCATTACCACATATTTTCAACCCAGTAAACACGTTGTAAATACTATAAAATATTTTGAAAAACAATATAATCTAAACTATGAAAATACCTGTGCTATTTTTTATAGAGGAAACGATAAACATTATGAATGCACCATAGCCAACTATGAGGATTACATCAAACAAGCACTAAAGGTACAATCTGATAATCCAAATATTAACTTTTTTATTCAAACAGACGATTCATTATTTATTAAATTTTGTATTGATAATCTTAAAAATATTTTTTATATTAGAGAAATACCAACTATACATGACTCGTCATCTGCTGTTGTATATACTTTACCGACAGAACAAAGAATAGAGCATGGAGTAAAATTTCTTGCAGCAACGAATATAGTGGCTAAATGCAAGTTTTTAATTACTCATTCTGGAAATTGTGGATATTGGGCTTCTTTATATAGGGGCAAATCTGATGGTATAATACAATGTTTTACTGATGAAACTAAACAACCAACGAAATGGATTTAACAATGAATACAGATATTATTATACATTGTAGTGGTGGCTTGGGCAACAGACTAACTACTCTATACTCTACTTATGCCCTAACATTAAAGTACGGATTTAAATTTAAATATTTTTGGGATTCTGATTTTGGATATGAATGGAAATTTAATAGTTTATTTGACTATGATTTACCTTTGATTGAAAAAACATCAAATTCTAATATTGTAAGAAATAAATTATTTAATGAGAGTGATCGTACACATAAAAAATCTGAAATTTTAACTGTTCAAGATTTACACAGTAAAATTTTATGGCTATCTCCTGGCCATCCAAGGATAGAAAATGATTTAACTTATACTACCAGTAGTTATAAAAATGTTTTTGAACATATATCGATATCTTCTAAATTATTAAATAAAATCAATAATATACATATACCTAAAAATACTATTGGTATACATATCCGTGGTGGAGATATAAAAAATCCTCAGAATCTTGATCCAAATGATAAAAGAAGATATGTTTTTCCAACAAATATATTTACTATAATCGATAATAGTAATAATTCTTTTTTTATTAGTTGTGAAGATAGCGAGGATCAGATGCTATTCAAAAATAGATATTCAAATAATAAAATTATATATTTAGAAAACTGTACTTATGACCGAATCAGTGAACTTGGACTACAAGATGCTTTCATTAATCTAATATTATTATCAAAGTGCTCGATGATTATTGGAAATATGGGAAGTACTTTTTCAGGGGTGGCTAGGATGATAGGAGAGATTGATTTTAAAGATTGTACCAATGAAGGATAAATTTCTCTTGACTCAAGTCTATGTTTCTGGTACTATACAACATACAACCAATCAGCGAATTATTACAATTATGAGACCGTCGTGGACAGATTATTTTTTAGGCTTGGCAAAAGTTGTTTCTCAACGAAGTCATGATCTGCAAACTCAACACGGGTGCATAATTACAGATAACAATAATCGTATTTTGGGTGTTGGATATAATGGATTTGCTAGAGGATTAGATGATTCATTATTACCAAATACCAGACCCGAAAAGTATCCGTGGATGATTCATGCTGAAAGAAATGCTTTATCTAATTGTGTGGTTAGGCCAGATAATGGAATAGCATATGTTACCGGCCAATGCTGTAATGATTGTATTATGGCCTTATGGCAAGAAGGAGTAACCAAGGTTTTTATGGCCGACGATCATGGAACAAAATTATTTGATCAAGATGCAAAAAAAAGATTTGATACATTTGTAAATATGAGTGGTATAGAAATTTCTTACATAAAACCAAATCTTTCTTGGCTCAAGGATTTGAGTGGTGTATTATGAGTTTAATAATATATTATATATCGTGCGGTATATATTTTTACCATCAGGTGTTTAATGGTAATTCAGATATCACAAATTTTTCTTTCCAAACCGCAATCATCATAGGCATAATTGCCATTTTAAATAGGAGATAATATGTCGGCCCTTCAAGAACTTCAGAATTATACGTTTGTTAGTAAATATGCTCGTTGGATAGAAGACAAGAATCGCAGAGAAACATGGAAGGAAGCTGTTGATCGTGTAAAAAACATGATGCATACCCAGTATCCGGAAGTAAAAGAAGATATTGATTGGGCATATGATATGATGTATAAGAAGAAGGTTCTAGGTAGCCAAAGAGCACTCCAATTTGGTGGGGAGCCAATTCTAAAAAGACATGCTAAAATATATAATTGCACAAGTTCGTATTGTGACAGACTACGATTCTTCCAAGAGTGTTTTTGGTTGTTGCTTTGCGGCAGCGGCACAGGATTCAGTGTTCAAAAACATCACGTTGCAAAACTACCAACACTAGAACATGATATTCCAGATAATAATGAAGGTATCAAATACGTAATCGAAGACAGTATTGAAGGTTGGGCAGATGCTTTAGGTGTTCTTCTTAGCTCATACTTTAGTAAGCCAATCGAAGAATTCAAGATGTACAAAAATACTTATGTTGTTTTTGACTATTCGAATATTAGACCCAAAGGGTCATCACTAGCCAGCGGAGTTGGTAAGGCCCCAGGATTTGAGCCACTACAAAACGGTCTAGAAAAAATTAGAACCTTACTAGATCGTTGTATTTCTAATAACCAAAAGAAACTACGACCAATTGACGCTTATGATATTGTTATGCATAGCAGTGATGCTGTATTGAGCGGCGGAGTTAGACGTTCTGCTAGTCTTGCTTTATTTAGCCATGATGATGAAGAAATGGCAAAAGCTAAAACAGGCAATTGGTACATTGATAATCCTCAAAGAGCACGAAGTAATAATTCCGCATTGTTGTTGAAAGACGATACAACACTTGAGGAATTTCAAACTCTTATGAATAGTGTTAAAGAATTTGGAGAACCTGGATTTATTTGGAGCGACTCAACAGAAATGACATTCAATCCTTGCGTAGAAGTTGGTATGTGGCCAGTCGATGAAGAGACAGGCAAAAGCGGATGGCAGGGATGCAATCTGTCTACTATCAATTGTTCGTCTATTGAAGACGAAGATGATTTTTATGAAAGATGCAAGGCTGCTGCTATTATAGGAACTCTACAAGCAGGATTCACTAAACTAGACTATCTTGGAGAGATCACTTGCAGAATCTTTGAAAGAGAGGCCCTACTTGGAGTTTCCTTAACTGGAACAATGGAAAAGCATGATCTTATTCTTTCAGAAAAGGTTCTTCGTGCTGGAGCTAAAATTGCAGTTGAAACAAATAAAGATCTTTCCAAGAAGATAAAAATTAACCAAGCAGCAAGAGTAACGTGCTTAAAACCAGAAGGAACAAGTTCTAGTATGCTTGGAACAAGCTCTGGTATTCATCCGCATCACGCTAAACGCTATATAAGACACGTACAGGCCAATATTTTAGAAGCACCGTACCAGCACTTCAAAAAACTAAACCCGCAAGCCTGTGAAAAGTCTAGTTGGTCAGCAAATAATACGGATGAGGTAATTAAGTTTCCAATAGAGGTTCCAGATGGAGCCAAATTAAAGAACCAATTACCAGCAGTAGAAATGTTATCTATTGTTAAAGATACTCAAAAAAACTGGGTTCAAAGTGGAAAAAATAGATCATTATGCACTCAAGAATATCTAAGTCATAATGTTAGTAATACCGTAACTGTGAAACCAGACGAATGGGACGATGTTACTAAATACATCTATGATAACCGTAAATACTTTGCTGGTATAAGTTTAATTCCACAGAGCGGAGATAAAGATTATACCCAAGCCCCATTCACAACAGTTTATACTAGTCGTGAAATAGTTAAAGAATATGGAGATGCTGCATTATGGTGCTCTGGACTAATCCAATTAGGCCTGAATGCTTTTAATAATAATCTATGGGCGGCTTGTGATTATGTTAGTATGAACCAAGCAAAAGAAAATGATAGTCAAGATAAATTATTATTTATTACTAAAATGAAAAATTTTGCTGGTAAATATTTTGATAGTGACCTTAAGAGATTAACATATTGTATGAAAGATGTTTATAATTGGAAAATCTATTGCGATCTATATAATGGATTTAAAAAAGTAGACTATACACAACTTCTGGAAAATGAAGATAATACTGTGGGGATTGAGGAAATAAGTTGTGCTGGTGGGGCTTGTTTACTATAGAACAATATTACTCGTTATTCTTATAAAGGTGTATTATTAAGCACAGTATTTTAATACTCCTTATATAAGAAAAGGGCACACATTGAGAAAAGCTAATAAAAACTCAAAGAAAAAAGCTAAGGTTATTGATGCGACAAATAGTTTGGAACCCAAAGGAGCTGCTTATAGAAATCGATTAAAACCAAGAACCGAAAATCAAAAAGAATACATAAGGACTGTTGCAGAAAATACTATAACGTTTTGTCAGGGCTTAGCTGGTAGTGGTAAAACACACATCGCTATCGGTATGGCTCTTGAATATCTTTTAGACGAAAAAGTAAAAAAGATTATTATCACAAGACCAATATTAGAGGCTGGAGAAAAAATGGGATATCTCCCAGGATCAGCAGAAGAAAAATTACATCCTTATCTATTGCCAATACTAGATGAAATTGGACATTTCATAAGTTCAGCACATTATGCTTCACTAAGACTTAACAACAAAGTTGAAGTTGTACCATTGGGACTCATGAGAGGTCGTAATTTTCATAATGCTTTTATTGTTGCTGACGAGTGCCAGAATGCATCGTATGAACAATTAAAAATGTTAATAACAAGAACAGGACAATCTAGTAAAATGGTTTTAACTGGTGACGTTGCTCAGTCTGACTTAAGCAGACATTTACAAGGTGGTTTTAGCGATATGATATCAGCCCTTAATGGAGTTGAAGGTATAGGTTATTCTAAATTAGAAGCCTCAGATATTGTAAGAAATCCAATTATCTCTAAAATCTTATATAGACTTGATGATTATGAGCAGCAAAGCCGAAAATAGTAAATGCTTGTTGTTAAATGCAGACTATGCCCCTCTAAGAATAATATCTTGGCAGAGGGCTATAGTTTGGTCTATTAGATACGAAGACAACAAAAGTTATGGTATTGAAATATTATCATATTATAAAGATAAATATATCCAAGGATCTGCTGGCAAACAATATCCAGTTCCAGCAGTAGCTAAAACTCTTAGATATTTTAATCTCTATAATAGAAAGATTAATTTTTCTAGACATAATTTATTTATTAGAGATAATCATACATGCCAATATTGTGGTATGCAATTGTGTTCTACTCAATTAACTTATGATCATATCATTCCCAAATGTCGATTTAATGAAAACAAAAGATTATCAACAAATTGGAATAATATAGTAACAGCCTGTAGACCATGTAATCATAAAAAAGGAAACAGGACTCCAAAAGAAGCGGGAATGAAATTAATAAATTCGCCAATAGAACCCAATTACTCGTTGGAGTACTTGCCTTGGTTTCAAGAAATCTCTACTATAAGCGATGGACCTTCTTACGAACTATGGAAACCCTTTATTGTCAATAAATATGTCTAATTTTATTTTTAATTCCAAGCCTATCGAAGATATTGAAATGTTTTATTGTCTTAGTGGAAAAGAAGACTTTGTAGACAGCGAAGGTAATGCTAGGCTGAATTCATTGGAATCAGAAAATGTGGCTGCCAAATGCAGACAAAACAAAAAGCCAAAAAGCTTTAATAATAATCAGTATCAATATAGTTACTATATTAGAACCACTCCAAACTCTACTCTATTTAATCCAATAGAATTATTATCTCCAATTAAAAATAAACGACAATTTGATTTTATAGACGGCGTTTGTAAAAACAAATGGATGTTTAAAGAGGTATCAAAAATAACATTTGATAAATATATAAAATTTCTCAATACCAAAAATATATCTTGGTTAAAGGATGCTGAGAGAGACTTGAAGTAATATGCCAACTTACTCGTATGCGTGTGACAAATGCTCAAATCATTTTGAGTTATTTTATTATATTAAAGACTATATCGATAATCCAAAATGCGCCAAGTGCGGATCAAGCCGAACATACAGAGAATATATAAAAGACGTATCTACACAAAGTTCTTCTGTTAGAAAGTCTGATACTGAATTAAAAACTATTGGTGATTTAGCTAATAGAAACAGAGACAAAATGACGGATGATCAAAAAATAGAACTTTATAATAAGCATAATGCATATAAAGAGGAACAGCCCAAAACGGAACTTCCCAAAGGCATGAAAAGACTCAAAAAACAACCAAAAATTAAATGGACAGACAAATGACCGACAAGCCAGAAATAAACGAACAAGATAAACAAAAAATACTAGACGCTATAGAAGCACTAAGAAAACAACATGATAGTGCCTCTTTGGCTCATAATATATCAATGTCATCAGACAAGCTGATTGAGTGTAAGCATGAAATAGTGATTCAGGTAGTGGCAAAAATTCTTGAAGAAGATAATCTAGGCACGACCATAGGGGCCAAAGAGATATGTCAAAAGAATTATCACATACCTGTTCCTGCTAACAGAGACTATAATGAATATACAAAGGGATTCTTTGAATTTCTAGAAAACTGTATGTCAACATCTATAAATAATTTAGAAGAGGATAATAATGGATAATTTTATATTTAATCCAACTGAAAAAACCCAGGATTCTATGTCTTTCGAATACTACGGAGTATCTGGTGCAGAAGATTACTTGGATGCTGATGGTATGCCGAGAATGGCACAAGATAGTCCTAAGGTTTTTGCTAAAAAAATAATACGATCAAACACCACAACACAGTACTGCATTAAGCTTTCAAATAATAATAAACTATTTAATCCTATGGACTATGGTTTAGACGAAAGATCATACAGTATAGTAGACAATGTATGTAGGCCGTCTGATAAATTTAAAATAGTAAATCAAGCCGTTTTCAATATGTATATTAATTTTTTAAGTTCCAAGAACGCTTCTTGGTTAACAAAAGCCGAAAGAGAGTTAATCTAATGTCTAAACTGAATAAAACACAAAAGTATGCAATACAATGGCTAAGTCATACAGGGTCTGATTCTGATGCAATAGCCAAGGAATTAAATGTTACGTCAACTCAGGTTCTGTCGGTGATAGGGACTCCATCATCTAAAACAGAAACAACAGCTAGGCCACAAGCTAAGGATTTAATGATTACTCATACGTCTGGAAAGAAAAGTAATTCTGTTTCTATAATGACAAAAGAAGCATCAGAGATTGGGGACGCTTCAAGAAACAGACACAATAATACTAAGACTAATGAGCAAAAAGGAATTTTTAGACCAAAGAAATAAAATGTATCCATCTAGATACTCGAACGGCAAGACTGTATCAGCAGCACAGTATATTACAGAGCTAATCTGTGAGCACAAAGCAAGGATAGAGAAGTTAGATCTTCATTATAGATTTTGGACCAATAAAGAATGGTCAAAATATTATCGTGATCAAATAGCTACGGCAAATAAATTATTAAAAAAATATACTCCAAAAGCTATTGTTAGAGCACTAAATGACAAAAAAACAGAAAAAATCTATTCTTTGCGAGCCCCGCATCTTATTGCTATTATAGAACATCATGAGATGTTAGCTCAGTCTGAAAATAAAAATATGAAAGATACCATAGACAGATCTGATGATAAAAAATTCAGACAACCCATTAAGAACAAAAACAATATTTTATCCAAGTTAAAGGAAATGGAAGATGGCGACAACTCTTAAAGAAGATGTGATGAAAAATTTTGGTGATGAAATCATACTATCCGGCAATGCCCTAGTAGACAAAAAGGTATTAACAATACCAGTTAGTCCAGCACTAGATATTGCTCTAAATGGAGGAATACCAGAAGGAAGTTTCGTTGTATTAACAGGACAACCAAAGTGTGGAAAAACAACAACATCGCTAGCCTTCTCTGCAACCGCACAACAAAAGCAATATGCTCATGGATCATTTAAAGAAGGTCGCCAAGTGTACTACCTAAATATAGAGGGTAGATTAAAAAAGAGAGACCTAGAAGGAATACCAGGACTAGATCTGGCTAGATTTCATATTATAGGTAGTCAGCAAGGAAAAATATTACACGGTGAAGAATATTTGCAAATTGGAGAAAGAATTATAAATGAGGTTCCAGGATGTGTCTTAATTATAGACTCATATTCTGCTTTGTGTACTGAAGCAGAAATTACTAGTGATATGGATAAGATGCAAAGAGCAGATGGCGCCAAGCTATTAGCAAAATTTTGCCGCAAGGTGGCCAATGTTATTCCTGTTAATCGCAATATAGTTATAGGCATTACTCACTTAATGGGCAATCCTACCGGATATGGTGCAGAATTCAAAGAAAAAAGCGGTCAAGCTATTGCTTATCAAACAGACATTAAGCTCAGGGCTAAAACATTTAAACCGTGGATCGTTGGAACCGATAATACTCAAATAGGGCAGGAGATCGAATGGCAGGTGGTCTGCTCGGCACTTGGGCCTCCTGGTGCAGTCACAACCAGCTTTGTTAGATATGGTCAGGGAATTGATAAGTATACAGAACTGATTAATTTAGCGTCTGATGTTGGAATAATTAATAAGGGAGGAGCTTGGTATACCATCACAGTAATGGATGATAAACCAAAGTTTCAAGGAACTGAAAAGGTAAGAAACTTCCTTCTGGAAAATAAAGAAGCCTATGAATCTGTTGAGAAATCGGTCAAAGAGGTTTTAGGTATCAAATAAATGATCGTTAAAGACCTGAATGGAAATATGGTTAACTGGAACTTAACGGGCCACATAGCAAAAGGTAGAGTTAAAGAAAAATCTTCTTTTCATTTGGCCGCTAGGAAAATATTAACACAGATATTCCCAACTCTGCAAATACTAGAAGAAGTTCCTATACCTCTAAGAAAATCAGAAACTCTATATTTAGACTTTTACCTTCCTCTAATAAAAAGAGCAATAGAAGTTCATGGTGAACAGCATTATAAATTCACGCCCTTTTACCACTCGAATAGGATCAATTTTTTAAAAGCACAAAAAAAAGATAATGAAAAAAGAGAATGGTGCGAAACAAATGGGATAAGTCACATTGTATTACCTCATTTTGAAAACACAGACAAATGGAAAGCATTAATAATATATGATAACCAGAACAGCTAAAGAAGATTTACAGCATTGGGATAATATTCTAGATGAGTATGAGTCATCAATAGCTCTTCCTAAATATTCTCCTCAATATGGTGTGTCGGAAACTGAGATTAACCAGTATCTAACAATGACTCGTGACGAGATAGAAAAAATATCACCAGAGGACTGTGCTCAAATATCATATAGATTAGCACAATTCTCGTTTCATGTTCAGAGAACTATTAATAGAGAAATCGCACGATGTAATTGGTCAGAAGAGTCAATTAAAGACGCTATTGCTGACGAGATAAATAACTATAAAGGCTATGGTTTTGTTGAAAAGTCTTTACAAGCAATAAAACATAATGACAAAGCATCTGCGCTAAATAGCATAAAGAAATATGCTAAACAGAGAATTGACAGATTATCATATATTGCTAATAGTATAAAAAATTTATCTGACATTATGATGGCTATACAAAAAACTAAGGTGCAACATGGATCCAAATGAACTATTAAAAGACCCAGAACAAATCAAAGCATTGATCTCTCTTTTACAGGGTTTGGTTGATCAATCAAGCCCAAAGCCAGATGAAGAAGAAGAACCCGAAAACAATAGGGTGGCACCATCAAAACCTGGGTCTACTATAAAAACGAAGGGCCGTCAAAAAGCCGGCGCCAACAATACTATCAAATCAAAAAAACTACAGTCCAAAAATACAAATCAATTTGAAAAAATGGCTGAGTTTAGAATGCATAAGGATGATTGTGCAATAGATAAAAAACTATGTTCAAATCCACCTGTTGCAAGAATGCGAGATTTTGAGTTTATTGATGTTGTTTGTCGCGTTTGTGGAAAAAAAGAATCAATAGCTCCTGCGTTATTGTTCGATGTTCCTTCAAGATATAAATGTAATAATTGTTCAACCCAATCTGGTTAAAATATGATTTTGTGTGATCCCTCGGCCGAAAGAGCCATACTTAGTGGTATATTAAAATATGGTGAAGATGCTTATTTGGATATAGCCGATATCCTTCAAGAATCATCTTTTACCATAGATAGCAATCAGGTAATCTTTAAATGTCTCAAAAACATTTGTGATAAAGAACCTAAGCCATCAATAGATCTTGCTTCTGTCTATTCTTCTTCAGAAGAACTAGGCTTGTCTAATATATTGTCCAAAAAAGAAGAAGCTCAACATCTTAAAGCGATATTCGACTTCCCCGTTAATTTGGAGAATGTTAGAAAATTTGCTACAAAGGTTAAAAAACTAGAGATAGCCAGATTACTCCACAAAGAAATGGATCAGGTGCAGGATAGACTACTTGATGTTAATGGTAGTGAATCATTGTCCTCCATTATCGGAATAGCAGAAGAAGTAATATTTAATTTTACTTCAAAAATATCCAACGATGGAGAATCCGCTCCCGCTCCAATATCTTCTAATATAGATGATTACATGGAGTTTTTACAGTCAAATAAAGTTGATCAAATAGGAATACCTACAGGATTTCCAGTATACGACAAAGCCATTGGCGGAGGCTTAAGAAGAGGCACGGTGAATGTAATAGCAGCACGACCAAAAGTGGGAAAAACCCTCTTATCTGACAATATGGGCTATTATATAGCTAGCAAGCTCCAGATACCTGTGCTTAATATGGATACCGAAATGACCAAGGAAGACCATATTCACAGAATACTTGCTATGTCTTCAGAAATAGAACTATCAAAAATTGAGACCGGTAAGTTTTCTGATACTCCAAGTTCGTTATCAAAAATTAAATCATCAATAGAAGAATTGAAAGCAAGTAAGTTATTTCATAAAAGTATTGCAGGAAAAGCATTTGATGAACAACTTTCAATAATGAGACGATGGCTTATCAAAGAAGTCGGATTAAATGACGATGGAACAGCAAAGGACTGTGTTATATTTTATGACTATCTAAAGCTTATGGACAGTGCTGGTATAAGTCAAGATATGAAAGAATATCAGGTTCTTGGTTTTATGATGACGGCGTTACATAATTTTGCTATACAGTATAAGGTTCCTATCTTAGCGTTTATTCAGTTAAATAGGGATGGCATAACTAAAGAAAGTACTGATACTGCTAGCGGTTCTGATAGAATTATTTGGCTATGTAGCAATTTTACAATATTTAAAAGAAAATCAGACGAAGAAATAGCAGAGGATGGTTCTGATGCTGGTAATCGTAAACTAGTTCCATTAATCAGCCGTCACGGGGGAGGATTAGACGATAACGATTATATTAATTGTTATATGAAGGGCTGGTGTGCTAAGATTACCGAAGGTAAAACTCGTTTGGAGCTAATGAGCGGATCAAATAAGCAAAAGGGTGGATTTATAATTAATGAAGACAACAATGACAATGAAGAAGAAATCCCATTCGTATGATCAACATCAACTAAAGCAGCTTTCTGATTTAGTTTGTGATGATATAGAGAATTTATTGTCGAATCTAGGGATAGATTCTTATAAAATGCTAGACAAAATGGTTACCATGAGTTGTCCAATTCATGGTGGAGATAATGATTCTGCATTTAATCTGTACCACCAAGGAGATACCTATAGAGGGAACTGGAAGTGCAGAACTCACGGATGTGAAAATGTATTTAAGTCATCAATTATAGGCTTTATAAGAGGGTGCTTGTCTCATGAAGAAGGGTGGGGAAAACCAGGAGATCCCACTGTGTCGTTCAAAAAGGCATTAGATTTTGCCATAGAATTTGGCAAATATAATCCAGCAAAAAATAAACAATCAAGAAAAGCAAAAGAAAAAAATGATTTTGTTAATACGGTAAAAAATATTACACAAGAATCTCAAAACAAAACACAATTAGTTCCTAGGAAATCAGTTCAAAAAGCCTTAGCTATTCCTTCTGAGTATTTCTTGCAAAGAGGATTCTCTAGAGATATTCTCATAAAATATGATATTGGGGATTGTATTGGACAAGGTAAAGAAATGAGCAATAGGGCGGTTGTTCCTGTATATGATAATGATATGACAGGAATGATTGGATGCTCTGGTAGAAGTATTTTTAATAAGTGTGGCGAATGCGGATGTTTCCACCAAGAATCATCAGACTGTCCTGCTGATCATGAAAAATGGCTACAATCAAAGTGGAGACATAGCAAAAATTTTAAAACTCAAGAATGTTTATATAATTATTGGTTTGCTAAAGAATTTATTTTAAAAACTAAAACAGCAATTATAGTAGAAAGTCCAGGAAATGTTTGGAGACTAGAAGAAGCAGGAATACATAATAGCGTAGCTATTTTTGGTTCTTCTATGGGAAACAAACAAAAAATTCTTTTAGATACTTCTGGTGCTATGAATATTATAACAATAATGGACAATGACACTGCTGGACAAGAGGCTGCAAAAAATATAGCTAGTAAATGCGATAGGATATATAATATTAAAAACATTAAATTGTCCGTTAATGATATTGCAGAAATGACTCTTGAAGAAATTCAAAAAGAAATTTTACCCCAAATAGAAGAGTATCAAGTATGTTAGTTATAGGAGTTTCTGGAAGAAAGCAATCTGGCAAAAGCACATTAGGCAGATTTGTACTGTCTTTGTCGTTGGCTCAGCTAGATTATTGCAATAATATTTACATGGACGAAGAAACTGGAGAAATTTTAGTTTCAGATATTCTTGGTGACGATAGGTTCAAAGGGGTGTTTGATATTAGGGAATATAAAGAAAAATTTAACGATCCCAGATTAGATCAGGCTATAGAAAAATTAAACAGAAAAATTAAAATATATAATTTTGCCGATGTTTTAAAAACCGACATTTGTATGAATATACTTGGTCTTACATATGATCAATGCTATGGTTCTGATGATAATAAAAATGAACTTACCGATATGAGGTGGGATGGGAAACAGATAACAGCAAGAGAGGTAATGCAGATTATTGGGACTGATATTTTTCGAAAAATGGATACGAATGTTTGGGTTAGGGCGACTATCAACAAAATCATAAACGATAAGCCAGAAATTGCTGTTATTACAGATTGTAGATTTCCTAATGAGGTTGAATCAATTAAGAACATTGGTGGGAAAGTTATCAGATTAACAAGAAATCCATTTAACTCTGATCATATTAGCGAGTGCGTACTTGACGAAGATAGATATGACTGGTCTAATTTTGACTATGTATTAGACAATAAAAACTCTTCAGTATACGAGCAGTTTGTTCAGTCTAAAAAGCTCATAGAAGAAATACTTACCACAACCAAATAAGGACTTTATAGTGATAATAACATATTTTAGAAGCAGTTCATACAATACACACTCCATGTGTGAGCAACAATATTTTGCTGAATATGTTTTGGGGTGGAGAGGTCCGTCTGGTCAAAAAGCAGACAAAGGAACAATCACGCATAAAATATTAGAGATTCTAGCAGTCATAAAGAAAGCTGAGCAAGACAATCAAAATACAATAAATGACGATTTAATTGGAGACATTGACGTTAAGAATTATGACTTAGATTCGATCATAGACACGGTATACACATACTATACAAATAATACTCAGCATCATAAGTGGACACCAAAAGATCTCAGAGATTGTAAAAATTGGACATATAAAGCCATAGAATTTAATAATGGAATGTTTGATCCTAGAAATAGGAACATACTCATGCCAGAGCAACACTTTGATTTTGAAATAAATAAACCATGGGCTAAATATTCATATAATATGGACGGTCAAGAAATTAGTGGCAACTTAGCACTAAAAGGAACCATAGATTTAATTACACAAGTTAATGACTCTACCATCGAGGTAATTGACTGGAAAACTGGTCGCAGACTTGATTGGGCCACAGGAGAAGAAAAGACTTTGGAAAAACTAGAAAAAGATCCTCAACTAAAGATATATCACTATGCTATCAAACATCTCTACCCAAATATTAAAAATATAATTTTTTCAATCTATTTTATAAACGATGGAGGACCGTTCTCTATTTGTTTCCATGACTCGGACTTGCAGTCAACAGAAGATATGTTGAGGTATAAATTTGAAGCTATTAAAAGCACCAAAAAACCAAGACTACATAAAAGCTGGATGTGCAATAAGTTATGTCATTTTGGTAAAACCACTTTTGAAGGTACTCATATTCAACCAACAGAAGAATATAGAGATGGTCAGACTTGTAACATAGGGCAAAATATGACCAAGTGCGAACAAATAAAACATGACCTTGACCTATACGGAATCGACACTACAATGGTCATGTACAAAAACAAGAATCACTCTATTGGACATTATAAAGCTCCTGGGTCACTATGACAAAAACGTACTCTGTTCTTCATGCCCATTCTCACTATAGCCTCCTAGACGGCCTCAGCAAGCCATCTAAAATGGCAGATAGGTGCTTGTCAGCAGGAATCAAAACCTGTGCTCTCACGGATCACGGGACAATATCTGGCTGTGTTCAATTCTATAAAGAAATGACAAGCAAAAAGATAAAGCCGATATTGGGTTGTGAAATATATGTACCAAAACAAGACTCGCACATTAAAGAAAAAGAGAATAGTCAATTAAGCCATTTTTTATTGCTGGCTAAAAATCTAGCAGGATGGAAATCTCTTATTCAAATAATTTCTGAAACGAATAAAGCAGAAAACTTTTATCACAAACCACGAATAAGTTTCGATAGACTTGCACATCTATTGGATGGAAATATTATTGGATTTTGTGGTCATTTAGGGTCTAGTTTGTCAGATTTAATAGAAGAAAACCCTACTGACTATCTAAAGGGCTCGCTGTCTTTTATAGACTATATGAAAGAAATTTTTGGTAAAGATAATTTCTTTTTAGAATCACAACTAATGGATCAAGAAATAAATCCTAAGCAAAAAACAATGACAGATATAATGAGAATATTGGGAGATAAGAGCAAAACTAAAATTATTGCTACTCCAGATGCTCATTATTGCGAAAGAAAAGATGCTATAGATCAAAGAATTTTATTATGCAATAATCTAAAAACAACTTTGATTGATATTAATAAAAAGCTATTGTCAAATGAAGATGTTCCAATGAGTTGTTTTTTTAAGTCTGATAGTTTTCATATACCTGATCCAGAAGAAATGATATCTTGGCACACACAGGATGAAATTGAAAATACTTTATATGTAGATTCTTTGTGTGAAGAATATTCAATTTTATCGAAGCCAGCATTGCCCGAATTTAAATGTCCAAAAAATAATACTCCAGAAGAATACTTAAGACATTTATGTCGAGAAGGATGGAGACAAAAAATTGTTAATCATATACCAGAATCAGAACATACTCCTTATGTTGATAGAGTAAAGTTTGAATTAGATATTTTACAAAAGGCTGGTTTGTCTAGCTATTTTTTAATAGTTCAAGATATTGTTGAATATGTTAAATCAAATAACTGGCTTCCTGGGCCTGGACGAGGTAGTGCGGCTGGATGTCTTGTGTCTTATTTAATTGGCATAACGGATATTGATCCGATCAAATATGACTTGTTGTTTGAAAGATTTTATAACGAAGGACGAAATACAGCCGATCACATATCCATGCCAGATATAGATGTTGACGTACCTATCAATAAGAGAGAATATATAATTGATTATATCAAAAATAAATACGGGTCTGATAAAGTCTCTCAAATGATTACATTTAACACAATGAAAGGAAGAGGGGCTTTAAAAGAAGTATTAAGAGTATATGATAATGTAAGTTTTGAAGAAATGAATAGAATCACAAAATTTATTCCTGACGAATCAAAAATTGCAGATGAACTACAAGAAATGAAAGAAGATACCGGAGAGGCATCAATTATAAGATGGGCTTTAGAGAACAATGTTGACAAGCTCAAGGAATGGTGCTATATATCAGAGGACGGATCTCTGGCTGGTCCAATGGCCAAGAGGTTTGAACAAGCTATACGTTTAGAAGGAACTAAGTCTAATCAGTCAAAACATGCTGCCGGTGTAGTTATTAGTAGTCAGAAGCTTAATGGGGTATGTCCTATGGTTTATGACTCTAAAAATAAACAATCTATTGCTGGCATGGAAATGCAAGATTTAGAAGGTCTTGGTTTAATAAAATTTGATATATTAGGCGTAGCTATGTTGGATAAGATTATGACTATTTCAGATATTTTATCAAAAGGAGAATAAAATGGAAACCAAATTTGAAGAGTTGGCTGTCGGAGCAAAGTTTAAAGTAAATGATATAGAATATATTAAAACAGATGAAGTTAGAATAAGCTGTTGCAGAACAGTGAACTGCTATGCGTCGGCAGATTCTGCTCAGAAGGGTCATTTCCCAGGAAATACGGTGGTAACTTTAATTAATGGCTAATTTTCAAAAAATATGTGTGTTCGATCTGGAAACCGACGGAGTGAATCCAGATGTATGTAGTCCTGTGCAGATAGCCGCTATTATTGTTGATCCATCAAAATTGGAAATTGTGAAAGATTCAGAATTTAATATAACAATAAAGCCAGATATACTTGAGCAACAGCCAGATTACACATATGCCGACTCTGATGTTTTAGACTTTCATGCTAAAGTAAGAGGAAAGGCAAAAGATGAGATTCTGTCTGATTGGAAAAGCTATAAAAGACAAGATCATGGATGGGATATGTTTGTTTCTTATTTAGACATGTACCATACAAGATCTCATGGAGGTAAAAAATCTTGTTTCACAGCGCCCATAGCTGCTGGTTATAATATTAATAGATTTGATCTTAGAATTATGGATAGGCTAAGTAAAAAATATAATAATCTGAATAAAGAGGGACGATCTTCTTTATTTTATCCAAGAGATGTGATAGATATTATGAATCTTGTATTCTATTGGTTTGAGGGTAATAACGAACTTAAAAACTATACATTAGACAATCTTAGAGATTATCTTGGTATAGACAAAGAAGGGGCTCATGATGCTCTAAAAGACGTTAAAGATACTGCAAATATATTAATTAGATTTTTAAAACTACATAGAAATCTATGTAATAAAATAAAATTTAAATCATCATTTATTGGACTCGAATAATGGCCGAAGTGTTTACGTTTGATTGCGGTTGTAAATTTCCAGTTATAGAGAATAATTCTACTTTTCCAAAAATAGAATTTACTCCAAAACTATCCGATATTAGTCTGGAATGTGAAAAGACTTGGGATTTGATTTCTGATGGAAATACCAAAGGGTGTTTTCAGTTAGAATCAAGACTTGGACAAACAATGGCACGAAAACTCAAGCCCAAAAATATATATCAGCTTTCTGGGCTGATTAGTATTTTGAGACCAGGATGCTTGGAGGCTATGAGAGATGGCAAGAGCGTATCTAATCACTATATAGATAAAAAGAACGGATTAGAGTCTATAGACTATTTCCATCCGGCATTAGAGCCTATTCTCAAAGATACATATTCAGAAATGATATATCAAGAACAGGCTATGTCTATTGCTAAACAATTAGCAGGATTTAATCTTAAGGAAGCTGATGATCTTAGAAAAGCTATTGGTAAAAAACAAGCAGACAAAATGGCCAAGGTTAAAGAACAATTTATTATTGGTTCTAAAAATAAGGGCTTAATAAACGAACAAGAAG
>B570J29032_109959395_pt1 | contig 24290 bp, 52 predicted proteins | sample LakMenEpi16Nov12_FD_29032 | JGI IMG/M metagenome (IMG submission 29032) | reverse complement strand
AATGTTTATGGTCCATACCAACTAAAAGAAGGTGGTTATACAACATTAATTGGAGCATGGGAAAAAAAAGTTGAAGAAGGACAACCATTAGTTATATATGGTGATGGTAGAAAACGTAGAGATTTCACCCATGTTGAAGATATAGTTGAAGCATTGATACTAATCTTAGAAAAACAAAAATGGGGTTATATCTTTGAATTAGGCAGAAATAGAAATTACTCAGTTAAAGAAATATCTACTATGTTTAATAAAGAAGTTATATATAAAGATGATAAACCAGGAGAAGCATTTGTAACATTATGTGAAGATCCATTAGCTAAAGAAACATTAGGGTGGTCACCTAAACGAAATATTGAAGATTATATAAAAGAATATTTATGCAAAAAATAACATTTGTACTACCAAGTAGAAATAATTTAGAATTTCTTCAACTAGCGTATAAATCAATTCGTAATTTATCAACTAAACATGAAATACTTATATTAGATGATGCTAGTGAAGATGGAACTCAAGAATGGATTAAATCAATAAACGATGAAGACTTACTTACTTTTCGCAACCCAGGACCAAACCGTATTGGTATTGTCGGCATGTTTGATAAAGGTATTGAAATGGCTAGAACCGAAATTATATTTGCTTTTCACGCAGATATGATAGCTGGACCTAATTTAGATACCAATATATTAAAACATTTAAAACCAGGTACTGTAGTTAGTGCTACTAGAATTGAACCACCATTACATCCTCCAGGACCAGAAAAAATAACTCAAGATTGGGGGAATGAAGTAGATCAATTTGATTTTAATGCATCTATGAATGCTATAGGATTTTTCGAAACCCAAAATAAAGATAAAGTAACTGAAGGTATATTTGCACCATGGTGTATGTATAAGACAGATTACTTAGCTATTGGTGGACATGATGAATTATTTGCTCCTCAATCAAAAGAAGATAGTGATTTATTTAATCGTTTTGTTTTAAAAGGATATAAAGTGATTCAATCATGGGATGGTTTAGTTTATCACTTTACTAGTAGAGGAAGTAGATTTAATAAACATGCAGGAGGTAGTGCTGGAAAAAATAGTGAAGAATGGATTTATACAACAAGTAAAAATGCTAGAAATTTTATTCGTAAGTGGGGACATTTTGTTAAACATGATGATTATTTAAAACCAATTATACCTCATAAGTATGATATTGGTTTTGTAGTTGATAATTGCAATTTACAATTAATAACAGCTTTAGAACCATGGTGTAATACTTTATATACAGATGATGAATTAGGTATTAATGAAGCTACTTATTATGAAAATGAGCAACCACATACTAAAATTGATCTTAAAAGTAAATTTAAACTAATAAAACATACTGTACCTAATAATGATATTATAGTTAAATTTGATGGTAAATTATTAACTCAAGAATTATTTAACATATTAACTCAATTACCAGAAATAATAGCTGAGTCAGGTGAAGTAGGTACATTTGAATTAGATATATTTAAAATAACAATTAATAATTTAGAAACATACGAACATAATTTGATTCATATTTATAATAAATAACTCGTATGGCTAAAAAATCAACTAGAAAAATACCTACAATGGTATTATCAGTTATAGGAGATGGAACACCAGATGTTGAAACATTATGTAGTAATGAAGTATTTTCAAAAGCTGTATATATTGAGGCTGTAGAAAGTATTAAAGATGCTATTAAAAGTGAATCTAAAACAGCTATATTATTTGAATTAGGGAAAAGTGAATATTATGTTGAATTAGATAAATCAGAATGGAAACAATCTCTACAATCATGTATGGATAGATATATTGAAAAAGAATTATATGAGGCATGTGCTGAAATAAAAATACTAATAGATAAAATAAATTAACATGACAAATGATGGTTTTGATGATATAAAAAAAGCAGTTGATAGTTTACTTAAAATAAATTCAACAGTTAAAAGAAAGAAAAAAGCATATATTGAGAAGCAAAAAGATATATTTACTAGTATTATATTAGCATTACAAGCTGCTCAAACTAGAACTCATTTAGCTAATAGTGATTTAAAAATTGACTTTAGTACTTATGATGAGTTATTTTTTCAAGTGATAGACTCATTTATATTACTTCATTTTGGAAAAGAAGGATATGAAGTAATTAGTTTCTATTTATATGAAAAATTCAATCCAGATGGATCAGTAAATGAATTATATGATGATGAGGAAAAAATAGTCCCATCAACAACACCTGAGGATATTTGGACCATATTAATGAGATTAAAGTTAGATAATGAAAAATAAAATAAAACAAAAAATGAAAAAAATCACACTCATAGTAGTTAGTCTACTAACAATGTTATTTAGTTGTAACCCAAAAACAGAAACAGTTGAAGATCTTAAATCTGATACAGCAGTAAAAATTCATCAAGGATCTTTTGCCTTCTGTGGTGCATCAGCAGCAATTCCAACTGGAAAAAAGATTGTTGTTCAAGGAGTAGTATATGATGAAGGATGTGCTATATGTCCAGTATTAACAGGACCATCTATTTCTAATTTAGCAATGGAAGGAGATAGTGGAACTTATGGAAAGTTTAATGTAAAGGAAAATTTCCAATCACCTGATGGAACCAATAATACAGTATGGTCTCTATTTTGGTACTATGATACAGCTACAGCAATACCACAATTTAATCCAGCATCTAAGGAGTGGGAATTATCACCACCTGTAAATCGTTCATTTATTGTAAATCTTGATCATCCAAACACAAGTGAAAGCAACATGTTTGCAATGCCAGGTGTTATCTTTGATACAACATCTACAGGTATTATATTAGCAAAAGTATATGGACCACTTAATGAAGCAGCAGTTCCATTACGTAAAGCAGTTCCTGTTACATCTGGAATGACATCTATAACAGCAGCTAAAGAAGGATTTCCATATCCTGTAGGTACACCTGTTCCGATTAGTGGATTAAGTAAGGAACTTCAAAAAGAAGAAAAAAAATAAATGCTACCAAAACCATTAGCAAAATCAGATATTGAAAGAGCAATGGCTATGACTAAATCAAATCGTGCAGGTGCTAGGTACCTGCACGTTAGTTATATTCATTATAAAAAATACGCTAAAAATTATACTGATGAAAATAATATCACCTTGTTTGATAAACATAAAAATCAATCAGGTAAAGGTATAGCTAAATTTTTATCTAATAGAGGTAAAGAACCAGCATTAAAAGATATTATTGAAGGTAGAGTACCTATTGACTCATATACACCTGAGAAATTAAAGAATAGATTAATACAAGAGAGTTACTTACAAGAATGTTGTGCTAAATGTCAATTCGCTGAACGTAGAGTCGTTGATTATAAAGTACCTTTAGTACTTAATTTTAAAGATGGAAATAAAAAGAATTGGACATTAGAAAATTTAGAATTATTATGTTACAATCATTATTTCCTTTATGTTGGAAATATATTCACTGATAAACAAATCCAACACTTGGAAGATTATAATCCATCAACATTTGAATCTAAAGTTGATTGGGAATTAGATGATTACTATAAAGAACATTTACAACAATTAGGAGTGATTGAACAGGATGGTGAATTAGGTAGTGAATTTATTTCTAAAATTTGACCTAGATTAGGTTATTATATTTAGTTATAAATAAAAATTAAGGTTATGTTATGGACACTTAAGAAAATGTTCACAAATGGGACAGTTATAAATGAAATAGTTAGTTCAACAGAACCAATTGTAATTTATCCTAAACGAGATGAAATCATATCTAGTTACGCTAGTCGATTTAAATATCATATTGAACATCATTTACCTCCAACAATTTATAAATCAGATAGAGACAATAAAACATATCTAGTCCCAATGTGGATAGAAGTACATCCAGAAACTAAATTTGAAGATGTTGTTTGGATTAAACCAAAACAGAAAAAAATAATTGAACATATTGATGGTTCAATGGGTAAGTATAAAACAACTTACAATCCAAATAAAAATACTTATAAATGTACATGTATGGGATTTTGGAGAAGTAAAGGTAATTGTAAACATGTTATAGCGTTGAGAGAGAAAAATTTGGATATTAAAATTAAATAAATTATATTTAATATATGGCTAAAGTAAATAGTAAGCAGGGTCAGTATCATATAGGAAATGGACAACATCTTACAGTTAAGTCATCCTATACTGTTCAAATGAAAGATCATTTAATGTTATTCACTGGTGATGCATCATACCCAATAATTGAATTACCTATTGAGATTAAAGCTGATTTTGAAAAAATACCTAATGAATGGCATCAGATATTAATACAAATGATGATGGTTAGATATGGAGGTGTTGTTAGATGTGATAATAATACAAAACCATTTGAAGTACCATTTAAAACAAAACGTAGATGGTATAATTTTTTAAAATTTTTTAAATAAATAATATGAAGACTACTTTATGGGTGTGTGGGAATATTTATAATAGATGAATATCACATATATATATTTAGTTGAGAATTGTTATGGAGATCCTAATAAAGTTTATATAGGTAAAACTAAATCTCCTTTTATTAGAAAAAATCAACATAAAATAACATACGGTAAACAAATCAATTTCACTATTATAGATCAAGTAAAATCATTATATAGAAAAAATTGGGAACCATTAGAAACATATTGGTTAGAACAATTCAGACAATGGGGATTTAAAATTGTGAATAATAATAAAAAAGGAGGAGGTGGGTTAGAATTTTGGACTGAGGAGATGAAGATTAAATTAAAGAATAATAAAGAGCGAGGGTTAAAAATAAGTGAATCTAATAAAGGAAGAGTAAGTTATTTTAAAGGTAAAACATTTACTAATGAACATAAAATTAAAATAAAAGAAAAACGAGGACATTTAATAGGAAGAAAAAATACTTGGTATATATCACCTGTTTTGCAATTTGATTTACAAGGAAATTTTATTCAGGAATGGAACTCACAAAAAGAAGCTCAATTGTTTTTTAATAAGCCTAATAATGATGGAATAGGAGCTGTATGTAGGGGAAAACAAAAAACAGCTTATAATTATATTTGGAAATTTAAAAATTAAAATAATATGTTAAAAATTTTATACTTTACAGCTCCTGCTTGGTGTGGACCATGTAAATCATTTAGTCCAGTATTTGATGGAGTAATGAATGAGACTGGGGTTAATTTTAATAAAATAGATGTTGATACAAGTAGTGAATTAGTATCTAAATATATGATTTCAAGTGTCCCAACAATTATATTTGAAATAGGTGAAAATATTGTATATCGCCAATCAGGTATTATGAGTCGTGGTCAATTGATTAGTACTATCCAACAATTCAGTTAGTTTGACCGCAGTTTGTACGTTAAATTTATTATATAAATAAAAATTAAAAATTATGAGTAACGTATTCACAGAATTGACCATGGAGCAGGTCAAACAAGCAGCTCCAAGTATTTTTCAGACAAAGCAAAAAGCTAACCTGAGTGAACATTACGTTCACATTCCGACCGACAGAGTAATAAATGACATGATGTCATTAGGTTGGAAGCCGTGCCAAGCGGTTGAGATTAAAGCTCGTAAAAAATCTACTAAAGGTTATCAACGACACATGATTAAGTTTTTTAATCCAGACATTGTGATTGAAGGTGTTAATGGAGATGATGTATTTCCACAAATACTATTAACAAATAGTCATGATGGATTAAGTTCATTTAAGTTTCAAATTGGATTGTTTAGATTAGTATGTTCAAATGGATTAGTAGTTATGGATACTAGTTATGGTGATTTTAAACTACGCCACATGGGATATACATTTGCTGAATTAACTGAAAAAATTAATGAGGCAGTTGGATCATTTCCAGGACTAGTTGAAAAAATTAACAAATTTCAAAACATCGAATTAAGTGATAAACAAGTAACTAAGTTTGCTGAAAAAGCATCTGCGGTTAGATTTGGTGAGGGTGTTAAAGTTGATTTAAGTGAATTGTTAGTAGCTGAGCGTAAAGCAGATGAAGGTAATAATTTATGGGTTGTGTTTAATCGAGTTCAAGAAAAATTAATCAGCGGCGGCTGTAGTTATATGAATGGAGTTAAAACACGCAAAGCTAGAGCAGTCAAGAATTTCAGCCAGGATTTGAAGATCAATGAGGCATTATGGGAGCTGGCTGAGGAGTTTGTTAATTAAACACTCCGCTTCATCTGGTATATTTATATCAAATACTGACTATGGTGTTTAAATTTGAGTCGATTGAGGAGTTTAAGAACAAGATAGAAAGTAAAGATATAAGTATATCAGTTGAAGTATTCAATCAAATTAAAAAAGCGTTTAATGATAAACGTAAGCGTAAACAGGTAACAGCATTTACACTTCATATAAAAAATGAAATGGTTGAGTTTATACTTAATCGTGATCAGTGGGTTGTGTCTCTTAATACTTGTCTAAGTGCATTCTCAGAAAACGATATGTTTGAAGAGTGTATTGAAATTCAAAAAATATTAAAAGAACTAAACCATGAATACAGTAGACATAAACAGGAAAAACACAGTTAAAATTTTTGATTGGTGTAAAAAAACATTTGGTGCTAGTACTATAAATGGTTCTTATCCCAAATTAGTATTTCATAAGAAAGGTGAGTGGGCAGGATGTTATGATGTTTATAATAATGAAATACATGTCTATAAAGGTAAACATAGAACATTTGTAGGATTTATAGGCACAGTTATTCATGAATATACTCATTACCATCAGAGTATAAAACGAAAATATAATAAATTACAAGAGACATATAGTTATAAAAACCATCCATTAGAACGAGAGGCTAATAGAATGGAGAGAAAATATAAATGGATGTGCTACTATGAAATTTTTTCCAACAATCCTTTTATGATTGAATAAAGACCACTTTATGGGTATGCAGAGATATTTATTAATATGACAAACATCACTTATATATATTTAATTGAAAATATAGAAAAAGGAACTAATAAAGTTTATATAGGTAAGACTAAAAATTTAAATTGGAGAAAAGAAGCTCATGAAAAAACATATGGTAAACAAATCAAATTTACTGTTATAGATCAAATAGAGTCATTAATTAAATACAATTGGGAACCATTAGAAACATATTGGATTGAACAATTTAAACAGTGGGGGTTTGAAGTAATAAATAAACGTAAAAAAGGCGGTAGTGGTCCTGAATATTGGACAGAAGAAATGAAGTTAAAATCTCAAAATCATCCAACTAGAGCAATAAATATAAGTAAAGCCACGAAAGGAAAACCTAGAATAGGAATAGCTAAAGAAAGATTAATTAAAGGAAATAAAAATAAAAATAAAGGTAAAAAACAAACATTAGAGCATATACAGAATCGTTTCAAAAATATAATTGGTTCAAAAAGAAATGATGAAACTAGAAAAAATATAAGTGAGGCGAAAAAAGGTAAAAAATATAATATAACAAAACAAGGTGAACAACATGGTCATTACGGCAATAAACAATCTGAAGAGACAAAACATAAACGTAGTGAGTCATTAAAAGGTAAACCTAACTTAAAGTTAAAAGGTTGCAAACACTCAGAAGAAACAAAACAAAAAATGAAAGAAGCACAAATAAAAAGATATTCAAATAAAATAATTTAAACTTTGTATTCATACTTTTAATTTTTATTTCGCCCCGACTATTCTTAGTCTGGGGCTCTTTTTTTATATTTATAGCAGACAATTTATTTCTAATTAAATAAACCCTATGTGTGACCAATGTCAAAAAATCCATTTGAAAAATTCGCAGACAAACTTCTCAATCGAGATAAAAAGGGACAAGATTTACGTAAGTATAATATCAATCTAAATGGTATATTAGGAGATGATGTTGACTATGATGAGATACAATACAATGAACATCGTAAATTAATAGGCACAGCTAAAATTTGCCTTAATAATCAATTACATTTTTGGATGTCTAAAAATGGTGATTTCCGCCCTCGAATAGACGATTTACAACATGATATTAGACAATCTGCTAATATATGTGATCGTATTACAAAAAAACAACATACGGCTGATGATATTACAAAACTCCGTACTATACTAACTAAACATGGTTGTGTTTGATTGACCGCAACTCATATGCTATATTTAATTATAAATAAAAATTAAGTATATGACATTAGAAAAATTAATGGATTTAGAATTTGAACTAACCAAGGTTTATATGGAAAATAAGACTGTTGATAATTGGAATAAATTAGTTGAAATTAGAGAATTAGGCACAGTAATGGAAATGGAAGCTGAATATGAAATAGAGATAATAGGTAAAGAAGCAATTAATGCCCAATGGGATTTTTTAATTGACCTGGATTAATTCACTATATTTAATTATAAATAAAAATTAAGGTTATGTTGACTAAAAATGATTTTCCCCAATATGATGGTTTATATTACGTCGGTAATGTAGTTGATATAGATGGTGATGGTTGGGTAGATGAAGAACAAGTAGAACTAATCATTGAAGAAATAAATGCTGGAGTTGATAAGGTGCAAATATTCGCCTATCCAAACAGACCTGAATTAATTTACCTTCCAGTAACACCAGATGAAAAATTAAATTTTATACACTTAAATTAAGGTTATGAACACTAAACAGTTTTTGTACGACACACTTAAAGCCCAACTTGATATTAGACAACAAGAATGTGATCAGTATAATAAAAATACATACACTCCAGCTATGGTTGAGTTAAAAACTAAAGTCAATAGATGGTTTGTTGATAATATTAAAGCTACATATGATGAATTTGATTATAATGGGAGTGAAATTGAAATAATATCTAGTGACTCAGACAGATATAATTTTAGAGTTAGATTAGCTAATAGGTATGAGGGTTATAATAAAAAAACAGAATTAAATATCATGTACAGTAGTGCTAATGTAGGATCTAGTGTAGCACTTTATATTAATCACATCAAACTTTTAAATGAATTAGTTGATAAATACTCAACCATTAGTGATTTATTTGAGAATACATGGAAAGTTCAATATAATGAAATAAATAATAATAAAGTTAAATTTGAAGAAGATTATAAAACATTAAATAGTGCTTTAAATACTTTATCGCTTGAGATACGTGATGATAAACTCAAATCAATGTTAGAAATTGGTTATGAAAGTACTTCATTTAAAAAATCACTACATTGTACTTATGAGAATGAATTAGTTGAAAGAAGTAAAAGTATAGAATTACAATATGGTCGATCAAAATATGATACTACTTATACTCATGGTTTTAAAGTATTAAATAAAAAAGGTAATAAATATAAAATAGTGGTATATTTTGAAGATGGAAGACAGAGAGAGTATGATGTGTTAGAGAAAAAATTTAAAGACTTTGTTGATAAAGTTTATACTTGGGAATATGATCAAGCTGATAAAAGTAATGAAAAAGAAACAAAACGTTATGAATCAAAATTAAAAGCCGCTTAATTGACCTAAATAAAATTATTAATTTAAAATAAAATAAAAGTTATGCAAAAAAGAAAATTTACAATTGAAAAAGAAGTTGAATGGAAACAAGGTAAAATTAATACTTGGTTTTATATTAAATTAATTGATGAAAATAATTCATCTACATTTATAGATATAGCAACAGATGAAGTTACAGCTAACCAGTTATTTGAAGCAGCTGTTAACAACTATATTAAACCATCTAAAACAATAATTAGAGAATATGAGGTTGAAGAAAGTAAGTGATGAACAATTAATGAAAATGATCATTGATGAGATGTTTATTATTGCTGGTTATACTGATGTTCAATATGAAGATATTCTTAAAGTTGATAATTGGTTTCAACAATATACAATGACTCAAGATCAAAATAATCAGTGGGTAGATGCTGCTATTAAAATTATAATGAGAGAAAGACGTCGGCCTAAATATATGGCTAAAAAACAAATGATATGGATTGGTTTAAGTTATGGTCTTAAAATTATAAATTATGAAGATAAACAGAAGTAAGCTGGAGGGGTATTTAAAACATATCAAAATACACAACAGTAAAGGACTATCAGACTCTGATTTGATTGATAAATTAGCATCATGGATGGAAACAAATCCATCATGTATTAGTATGGATGAAGTATCACATCCAAGTCGTTATTATTACTCAACTGTAGGTTATGGAATATTTAGTTTATTAGGTGAAAGATATAGAATGGGTCGAGTTGAAGTATTTGATAAACAAAATAAAAGTGGTTATCAAATTGATGAAGGTTTATATTGTATGCCATTTATAGCTGCTAACCAATTTGAAGATTTTATAGAAACATTAGAAACAGATTTACCTATTCATATCAGTATAGGTAGTGTTGATGAGTGTAATAGAGCAACTGCTGAAGAATTAGGAATTGATCCTGATAAAATGCATGATGATGAAACTAAAAAAGCATTTTGGAGAAAGAAAAATGATGTTTATGCTACTGAGCAAGGATTTAAAGATTGGGATGATTTATTAGCTAATTCCAAATTTAAACTTAAAAAATAAATAATATGATAGTTAAAGAATTAATAGAACAACTACAACAACTCGACCCTGAACTGCATGTATTTGTAGATGGATATGAAGGTGGATATGATGATGTTGTTATAAGTGAAGTTAAAGATATAGCATTAGATGTAAATAATGATTGGTGGTATGGCGTAAATGATAATTATGATGAGACTAAACATATTACTAACACAGTTGTAAAAGGAATTGTATTATGATTTCATACACCAGTAAGGGCAGGCCTAAAGAAATGCAGCTCGAAGACATGCCTCGCAAGTTCATACGTATATATGAGGATGAACAAACAACTGAGACATGGAAATATGATTTAAATAAATTTGAACGTGGTCCAATTGAAGTTGATATTAAATGGAAAAACGGCTTAGACAAGACAAGCAATTGGAATAAAATGCAGCGAGAAGCTAAAAACGATCGCAGAAACGATCGACAAATGAAAAAAATAAATGAAAGAGAAAACAACAAAAAAGGCAAAACTAAAACCAACACCACGATTAAAAATAGAAATTAATCAGGGACATTATTTTGAACTATTAGATAGAACACATGTCGCATGTTGTATGATTGATACTCATTTACTAAGTCATCCTTTGGCTACTGTGGATGAAGATATTAAATTTAAGCTAGAACAAGCATTAGGAATACTATATGAAACATATCAATTAATAGGAAGTAAAAGATCATAACATGAAAAGAGATAGGCTAAATGAGATAGAAGACATTGGATTTTATGTTGTAATGATGTTTGCATCAATTGTGATTGGATTTAGAATAATAGGAATGATTATAGAAATAAAATAGTCAGGTGGGCGTAATGAGGAACGGTTCCGAGTCCAGTAATGGTTGCTTATCCGGTTCGAGTCCGGCCCTGACTGCGAAAAATAAATTATGACATATTTAATTATTTATTGGATATTAACGACAGTGTACGGAGTATATTGGTGCATTACAACTCCTTCAATAGGAGATGATAAGAACTATTTTACATTAATGGATATATTGGCATATGTAGTTCCATCAATGATATGTGCACCATTCGTTGTTCCAATACACATTTTAGGATTAATTAAATTTAAACGATAAGTTATGGAAAATAAATTTACTATCTTTAAGTTATGAAACTAATAACAGTATTTATACTATGTTTATTTATTACACTAATATTATGTTCCTGTAGAAAGTATAAACAAATGTATTGGTATTATTACCGAGTAGAAACTAATTCACCAAGAGTATCAATAATCTATAAAGATGCGATAGGTAGAAGTAAAGTTGATACTCTACGTGGGTATGGATGGATGTATGGATTTACAAGTGATAATAATGATCAACCTCATAGTATCATAGTTCAGAATGATACAACAATAGGATGGATTAAGGTACAATGGATGCAAGGTAAAGATACATTACAAATGGTAAGTGATAGTGGAAGATACGTGAAAGTAAAATTATAATGACACATATGGAAAATAAATCAACAGTACAACAGTTAATTGAAGAATTAGAGAATACATTGGTACGGTCTATATTTGAAAGACTAGAAAGGGAAGGTATATTTACTAGAGCAATTGAAAAAGAATATAACCAACACATCAGGGATTATAATGCAGGTTATGATGATGCACAATGTAATCATATTAATGATGCGGAGAATTATGTTAATGAAATTAAATACATAAACAGTAACATATGACAACAGATCAAATTAAAGCACTAGCTGAAAAACAGTGGACATACCAATATGGATTTGAGGAGAGTGATAAACAACTATGGATGAATGGATTTGCTGTTGGCTATCTAAATGCTAGAATTGATAGAATTGATCAAGATGTACAAGTGGCTCAAGATAAAATAGCAACAATAATAATAAACAACAAACTATAACCCAGGAATAATAAAAAAACAAACATATAATGAATAATTTAATCAAGTTAACGGACACGGCAAATAATACAATATACATCAACTCAGAATTTATCGAGGCGGTGTATGTACCTGAATCAAATAAGAACGCAACGTGTATCAAGATGGCTATGGGTGGATATGAGTATACGATAGCTAAGATGATGGATGAGATAATGTCTATGATAAATAAGACATCACGTGCGACATTAAAATTAAGCAACACTAAGGATAATAAGGACAATGGCGAGGCAACAAGTAACTAAAATACATGTTAACCAACATAATGTTAGGTCAAATAAACAACGTGGGACGAAATTACCTGTGATAACAATTAAACAAGGTAAGACAAACACGTATTGTAATGAGGTAGAGATAATGGGACCGAGTAGGATAGTGTATGGGGGTGATGGGGTGGATGCTAAGCCGTTATTGAGTTGTGGTGCGAGAGTGGTAATTGAAACGACGGCTGACATAAAAATAGTGCGGTAGAAACGCAATAATAAGCGCTTAAATCGATGATATTAAAGGGTGACAAACAAGTATAACGGGTGGTAAGCGGGTGAGTTAAACGCATGTGTGGTATGTGAGGTGCGTATTGGTATGTGATAAGTGATTTGGATATGGGGTATGTGATGTTTGTGTTATGTTCCCCCCTTTCGGGCACGCCTCCAAGTCTTCCACTACAGGGACTCTATATAAGTATATATCTTAAGTTTGGTTGCCTAAAAAAATGATGTTATATTATAGTATAATTAAAATTTAAAATAAAACAAACAGTTATGAGTTATCAAACAAAAGTGAGGGCTAATTACCTCAACCGTACAGCGAAATTGTCTTTTTTTACTCATCGTAAGCGCACTGGCGACGTGACTCGCATCGCGGACGAGACTGGGTATTCAGTTAGCCACATCTCAAACATGATCAGTGGTGCACGTAGAGTAACAGACGCGGTAGCAAATACCATGTACATGTTGACTCGCAGACGTCAGAAGAACGAGCAATTCGCTTAATCAAGTACTGCCAGATTTAATGCAGGGTGTCCGGCGACCGCTAAGGCGGTTGACCGGAACCCCTATGCTATATTTAGTTATAAATAAGAAGCACATGATAACAATAGTAGAAGCAGTAATAGTAAGTGTAGTAAGTATAATCGGTTATGTAGTAGCAAAAGCGTTCTATGAGACGTGGATCAAATAATTGACTGACCGCAACACAATCACTATATTTAATTATAATAAAAATTTAAAATATGAACGGTTACACAAATAATAGGATGGATTTAAATCAAATATGCGAGTGGTTAACAAATAGAGACTATGAAGACATAGCGAGCATATTATTAGATAAGTTTAGTTCACATACGTGGACAGTGGATGGTATGATCAGAACAGATATAGTAGAAGAGATATTCGAACGCATATATGGAACAATTGATTTGTTCAGAGCAATGGAGTGTGATATAGCAACACATATACAATTCATTCCAGATTATGAAGCGCACGTTGATTAATTTGATTGACCCGAAAACGAATAGTATATTTAATTATAAATAAGTATTTAATAACACAAACAATAAAAATCAAGGTTATGTCTAAAACAAACACAGAAACAGTATCAGTAAAGCGTGGTCGTCCAACAGTAGAAGGTTCTAAGCGCCAGGCAGTATTAGCGATGCGTGCAGCTAAAGTAGCAGCTGGCGGAACAATACAACGTGGCCGTCCAAAGAATCCAGTTACAATCCAGGTGGATGTAGTAGCTAAAACGAAGACTGTTAAGTCTAAGGCGCCTAAGGCTGAAGTGACGGCTGACGAGACAATCTAAAGACGGGGAACAAGTGTTCACGCTTGGGGGTGGTGTTGGTGCTACTCCCAATTTTTATTTAACATATGTATAAGCAAAAATAATACAATGGATCAACTTAAGCAACAACTCAACGAGATGAAAGCTGAACTACAGGAGCTATATGAGAATCTAGACGGTGAACTAAGAAACACTGATAACCAGGCTTTGATTGATGATAGCTATCATGGTGTAGTATCTAAACTCGAATCGGCATTAAACGAAATGGAAACACTAATTGGTGATATCGATGCTGGTGTATATGAGAGATCATTAGATATAGATGAGATGTTAGAGGCAGAAGAAGATTTCTAACGCGGGTGTTAGAGGTGAAGGGATGTTAGAGGACCCCCGGTAATAGAGGTCCATCGACGTCAGTGGTTGACCCGTGTAAAAAGGGGCTGTATTCACCGATCTTAAACAGATCTCCGCATCGACGCATATATACTTATATATAACCATTTTCATCACAAGTACTCAATATTATAAATCTCTTCTTTTTAGGATTTTTACATCGACGAGAAAGTATATATTTATGCCAAATTAATAATCATGGCTAAAGCGAAACACACTTGGCGTCCAATGAAATCCAGACAGAATGGTAAGAAGCATAAGAAGCGTATTGATCAAAACAACGCGATATTAAAGCAATTTAGATAGTATAAATTTTTATACTGTGTATAGCCGGCCAATTATGGTCGGCTATTTTACTGACCGCGACTCATTAGCTATATTTAATTATATGAAAAATAAGAGTAAAAATATTGAGTTAAGTTTTAAGCGCCGAGATATGGTCAGCCAAGGAGCGTATGATGGAAGATTTACATCTAAAGTAGTCACAGATAAGAAAAAACAACTATCTAAGGATGGTGCTAAGAAATGGAAGAATGACCGCGACTAGTTCAGTATATTTAGGTATAATAAAAATTAAGAGTTATGTATAAAGAAAAATTAGAGAGTTTAGTGAGTTTACCAAAAAACCATTTTGATGCGATTATCAAATTAATTAACCCAAAAGTTACCGATAGTGATTTGGCACCTATGTTTCCCAAAGGTTGGGATGATAATAGTAAGTGGTTTGATACTACATACAATTATGATTCATTTAGGCATATTCAAATCCAGATTGATGAGCATAATGAAATAATGGCCGGTTGTTAATTGACCGCAACTTGTTTACTATATTTAATTATAATAAAAAATTAAGATTATGAATTGGAAAACATTAAGACCTGTTTTAAGAAACAAATTTGGAGAAAATTTTGCGTTTTACAATGACCTTTATAAATCCGGCACCCGCCGAATTAAAATCAGGGTTATTAATGCAGTAGAAGTTTTTAACTATATCAAATCACTTGACCCAACATTAGATGTCAAATTATATGAAACAGTTTCATATGGGTATAAGTGTACAAGGGTAACTATACACTATAGGTAATTGACCGCAACTTAATTACTATATTTAGATATAAATAAAAATTAAAAGTTATGGAAAATTTAATCAAAGTAAACACCGGAAATTTAACAAGTGATATTTTTTACGGTTCAATTAGAATCAATGGTCAGGATATTAGTGTGTCAAATTTATTAAAAGAAGATATTGTTTACAATTTTAGAATGACCGCAAAAGCAAAAGCAGGTTTTCAATGTATTAAAGATGTAAGTTGTGCGGGTAAAGATTTAGCTTGGTATATATCTAAACACACAACTGTAGTTGAAGTTGAAAGATTAATATCAGGTAGATCATATTGGTTTCATGTGTTGACAACTAAAGGTGGTAAATGGTATTCAATTGATAAGGCAATTTTAGAAAGTATAACTGTAGGTGATATGCACCAGGCATTTTCAAAAATGATTGATTGGAACATTTGGAATCAAGTAAACGCGAAAACACACGCTTGTAAATCATTTGTTAACAATAAAAAAGCCGCTTAATATGGATATACCTATTAACTCGTGGATTAAAATCGCGAAAGATGAAACCCAATATCAAGTGATTAAAGTGGAGGATGGTTTGATATGGTTTAAAACACAACTTGGAGTTGGTCAAACAATACCTTCACTTGTGAGTGAGGTGAGTGGTAGTATGGTTAAAAAACCAAGAAAAAACGCTAAATCCAACTGACCCAAATTAATTTACTATATTTACTATATAAATAAAAAGTTATGATAAACGTTAAAGAATTTAGAAAGTTAATTGATACTCAAGAAGAATTAGCTGAGGTGTTAGCAAAATTAGCAGCTGCTAAAATTAAAGCTGGTTATAGAAAAACACCAAATGGTAAATATTTAGTTACGTTTTATGTTTAATTGACCCTAATTAGTTTAGTATATTCATATATAAATAAGAAAACATGAGCAAAAAAGTCGGAATAGAACTTAGTCAACAAGAATTGAATGATTTGTATTATTGTGTTGAGACTATTAATCGTAGAGATTTTAGTCCTGGTATGAGTGAACGTTTAAATTTGTTAAGTGATAAGATTAGTGAGGAGGTTTATAAGTTAGCTAAATATCAAGAATGGCTTAAGGAGCGACTTAAAGAAGATAAGCTGAATCATGAAATGAATTTTAAGCGTGCCTTTGCTAGATATGGAGATTATTAACCGAAATTAATTTATTATCTTTAATCATAAATAAAAATTAAAAAAGTATGGGATTTTATTACGACAAGAACTCCGACCAAGAAAGAATGATTAGTAAGTTTGAAAAAACAGCTAAGCGTAACAAACAAGAAATGAGTGAGACTCATCCAGATTTTGAACCCACAATGTTACCACTTGCAGAACAATTTAAATATTGGGAACGTAAGAATGCTGAAAGTAGAGCTAAGAAGGATATTGATGATGCTAAACCAAAAGTAGCAGATGTAAGAAGAATTCGTTAATAATAAAAATAAAATAAAGATTATGGATTTTGATTATACATTAGAAGAATGTTTAGGTAAACAGGTTTGTGTTAAGATATTTCAAGAAGATGATCACGTTGATACTACTTTAGAAATTTGGCAGATAGCTAAACCTGCTGATTATGAGGAGCTTAAAAAACAAATTAAGCAACTTATTGAAAGTGATATGTTAAAGGAATATTATATATGTTAAAAAATAAGTTTATGGAAATGCAAGTAATTGATTATGCTCAATATATAACTGGAAAATGGTTAATTGATTGGAAAGGAGAAGAATATTGGATTCACTTTGCTGAAGGAGAATTGACTAATGATTGGATAATCATGAATAGTGATGAAGAAGAATTAGATATTGAATCAGAAACAGCTAAAAAATTAATTGAATTTTGTGAAGAACAACTTAAAAAATAATAAACCAGAAGAACCAAAGATTATAATTGTGAAATATAAAGGTAAAAAGCCTAAATATCATCGATCACGATTAAAGTTAAATAAAGACGGTTCAATAACAATTTACGAATAAAAATTTAATAACATGGATTTAAATAAAATGTATTGTCTAGTAGCTGTATTTGGATCTACAGTAGTTAGAGAAGTTTTAGAATTAACTAAAATATCTAATCCAACAGTTGTAACTGAAGTTTTTAATGACATGAATATGTCTAGGCATGCAGAGTGTGCTGAGTATTTATTTTCTTAATTTAAAATTAAAGGTTATGAACATTACAGTTGAACGATTAGAACAAATCGAAAAAGAAAGAAACAAAACAATGGGAGATAAAAACTTTCAAATATGGATGAAAGAATTAAATGTATCTCAATCATATCAGGATAGATCTTCTATAATAAACGCGATGGATATAATTAAACAGTATGATTATAGTACATATAAATTTCTAAATAATTAATTTATAACGTTTTATAAGAGAGAGTCGGGTTTTATTGACCCGGACTCCTTTGATAACTTTATCACAATTTGGTGAATCTTCGGGAGTTCGGCTTTATTGACCCGGACTCCCTTGCTATCTTTATTATATAATAAGAAATAAGAGATATGGTTATTATAATATTATGGTTTTTGTTGATGTATAGTTTATTAAGTGAAAATAAATAATTGATTGACCGCGACTGACACGTTAAATTTATTAGATAAAATAAAAAGTATGAACACAATTATGAAAAAAAGAGGCAGACCATCAAAAAAACAAGTAGCAAATTTTACAGTTACTACTTCAAATCCAATTAGTTTTGATATCATAAAATTGAATAATTTAGATATTGATCCAAGAATGATGGAAACTATGAAAACTGGTATGTCAATTGATAGTTTAATATCACACGAAGGTGGTGTTCCATGTGCTACAAATATTATGTGTATAGGGGATCCAGGAGTAGGTAAAACAACTGTACTATTAGATGTTTTATCAGGTGTTCAAAATCGTGGAAGAAAATGTTTATTCATTTCAGGTGAAATGGGTAAAAAACAAATGTTTAAATATACACAACGTTTTCCACAATTTGGTCAAATACAAACATTGTTTATGTCTGATTATTTAGAACATAATACAAAAGATGTTATTGAACAAGTTATGGATATGGGTTGGGATTTAGTATTAATAGATTCAATTGCTGAAATAATAGAAGGTGTTAGAGATGATAATAAATGGGATCGTAAACAAGCTGAATCATGGTTAGTTGATTTATGTGTTAAGAATAATAAAGGTGAAAATAAACAAGATAAATTCACATCACATTTATTAATTCAACAAGTAACTAAATCAGGTGAGTTTGTAGGTTCAAATAAATTGAAACACATGACAGACGCAATGATGGAGATGAGAAGAAGAAGTGATCGTGATGGTGGTGGAACATATATGAACTTTATGAAGAATAGAAATGGTAATGTTGATATGAAGTTTGGTTATGAGTTACAAAGTGATCATATATACTATGGTTCAATTGTAAATGAAGAAGAAGATAGTGAATAATTTTAACCTCAATTCGATTATTAAATTAAAATAAAATATAAAAATATGTTAAACAGAATAACATCAGTCACTTTTGGAGAATGGTCCAGTTATCATTCAAATAAAACCTTAACTGGTATAGGTTTTAAACCATCACATTATTGGGGAAATGAAGATTATTTTATTAATAGTGTAGATAGTACTAAATTAAAAAATGCTATTAAAATAATTAGCAATAGTAATAATAAAATTATAAAAAAGAATTGTATTGTATATGCTTCTAGAGCAAGTGAAATACCACGTTTCAAATTAAAAGAATATATTAAAGAAAATAATTTTAAGAAGACATCTAAAGTAAATACCGCAGATATTATTATAGTAAATAAAGGTTATTTTAATGATATAATTGGAAAATTAAATTTTGGTAATCATTTATTTGTTAATGAAGATTTTCTTAATAAACAAGTTACATCTATTTTTGATAAAAGAAATAATTCAAATGATGAGACAAATTTAAATATCATAAGTAATAGCAAGGATAAAAGTAATATAGCCTATGTGGATATTAGTAGAATGGGAAGTATTAATTGGCCACAGTTAGAAAAGAAACAACAGGGAGTTAGAGAAATATATAATAATAACATACACACAACTGAAGGGATAATTTTCAAAACATATAGAGAAAATAAATTAGTTGAATTAATGATGTTGATATGTAGTCAAATTGATGATATCATTAATGGTGATGTTAAGTTTGTTTTTGATGAAGACTTATTTGTTGAATTGAATAAGGAAGGAATTGAATTGGATGATGAATATCTTCAAACACTTAGAGATATGTTGTTTAGTAAAGATGAAACTAATATTAAATTAGGTTTTGAAATGATGTCTAATTTAGTTCTAAATCAATCAACATTATTAACAATAGCATTCCTATTAAATGAAATGTTCCACACAACTAAATTCAGACCTAGTTACTATACAAATAATAATTCCAACCTTAAAGGACTATTAAAACTACTAAGAACTAAGAGTATAATGTGGGAACGAGATTGGAAATCGTTTGGTACTGGGTTGAGACTTAATTTTAAAACGGGTAAAGAAGGTGATATTGTTAGAAAGTTTTTATTAGATAATATTAATCGTGAATTCAAATTAAGTAATTCAGCTGCTGAAGCGATTGTGGATGTTGTTTTCTCGACCGAGGCTAAATAATTAATTTAAAATAAAATTATAATATATGATATCAGACATGCATAGTGAAATAGCTAAACACTCAAAAACGCTAATGTTTAAAGAACCGTTTTATGGTTTGTTTTTAATTGGTCTTAATAAAGAAATAAATGATGCTGTTTCAACTGCATGTGTAGCTAGAGATGGTATTAATACTAAGTTAGTTATTAGTCCTACATTTTGGGAATCAATAGGTGATAAATGTAAGGTAGCTGTTTTGAAACATGAATTGTTACATATAGCATTTAAACACTTACAAATGTTTGACGAGTTTGCAGAAAAAGAAATGTTGAATGTAGCTGCTGATATTGAAATAAATCAATATATTCAAGACGAATACAAAGATGAAACTTGGGATGGTTTAGAAATAACTAACTCTCCATTTAAAGAATTGAATATGCCTTTAAAAGCAGGTACTAGAAAGTATTATGAGTTACTTATGAAGGAATGTAAAGACAATCCAGATGGAGATATTTGTAAGATGTTAGATGCAATGAAAGAAGCTAATAATGGTGGTATGCAAGGAGAAATAACATTAGGAGATGGTACAAAAGTAACTATTAAAGCGTCTCATGAGTTTTGGAAACAATTTGAGGGTATGGATGAAGCAGAAAAGAAATTGATGGAGAAACAAATTGAATATCAACTTAAAGATGTAGCTGAACAAGTACAAAAACAAAGAGGTACTATACCTGGTGAGTTGAAAGAATTAATTGATAATTTATATGTAAGTGAAGAAGCAGTTATTGATTGGAGAGCTTATCTAAGACGTTTTAATGGTATGGCATCTAAAGTTTATACTAAGAAAACAAGACGTAAACCAAATAAACGTTTTTATGGTAATCCAGCTCTTAAAATTAAACAAAAGAAAAATACATTAGTTGCTATTGATACATCAGGTTCAGTTAGTAAAGATGATTTAAAAGAATTTTTAAGTGAAATATATCATATATGGAAGACAGGTACACAAGTGACTGTTATTGAATGTGACGCTTCAATTGGTCGTGTTTATGAATATAAAGGTAAAAGTGAAGAAGCTTTAGAAGTAACAGGTAGAGGTGGTACAAGTTATGAACCAGTAATTGATTATTTATGGGATAATAAAGATAAATATCAAAACTTAATTTATCTAACTGATGGTGAATGTAATGTCGGAACACAACCATGTAAGCCTACATTATGGGTTCATTGTTCAGGACGAAGTATTAATAATGAATTGCCCGGAGCTAAAGTACAAATTAATTCTTAATGACCTTAATTAATAATGTAAATTAAAGTATAAATAAAAAATAAAATTATGGCAAAAAGTAAAGCAACAAAAATTACAAACACATCAGTATCACTGAATGTACATGAATTAAAAGATTTTCTAAAACACATTATTGATAATAATCGTTATCTACAGTCAAGTAATAAACCAATGGTTAGTACAGAGGTTGTTGGTGACTCAGGTATTGGTAAAACATCAGCTATTGTTCAGTTAGCTGAAGAATTAGATTTAAATTTTGTTAAATTGAACTTAGCACAGATTGAAGAAATAGGTGATTTGGTTGGTTTTCCAATTCGTCAATTTGAAATGAAAGATAAAAATAAGAATGAGTGGGTAGATGAGAATTCAGTTGAAGACTATCGTAAGAAAGGTTTTGAATCAACTGGTTTGAATCGTATGAGTTATTGTCCACCTGAATGGATTAGTGGTAAATCAAATGGTGGTATTCTATTATTAGATGATTGGAATAGAGCTGATATGAGATTTATTCAAGCTGTAATGGAGTTAATAGATAGACAACAATATATAAGTTGGAAGTTGCCTAAAGATTGGCATATTATTCTTACATCAAATCCTGATAATGGAGATTATTTAGTTAATAGTATTGACAACGCTCAAAAAACGAGGTTCATTAGTGTTAATTTAAAGTTTGATCTTAAATGTTGGGGTAAGTGGGCTGAAGAAAATAAGTTAGATGGTCGTTGTATTAACTTTATGTTGATGCATCCAGAACTAGTTACTAAACAAGTTAATAGTAGAAGTGTTAGTATGTTCTTTAATAGTATTAGTTCAATTAAGAGTTTTGAAGATACATTACCATTAATTCAAATGATTGGAGAAGGTAGTGTTGGTACTGAATTTAGTACTTTGTTTACAATGTTTATTAATAATAAATTGGATAAGATGATTTCACCAGAAAATATCTTAAGTCAAGATGAACAGTATGTAACAAATACACTTAAGAGTTTAGTTGGTAAAGATAAAGATTATAGAGCAGATATCGCCTCAACATTAGGTACTAGGTTGTCTAACTATTTAGAGTTTTATTCTAAAGAAAACGCGATTGAAAAACCACTTATAGAACGTATAAGTAAGATTGTTACCGAGAAAATATTTGCTACAGATGTAAGTTATAATATGGTTAAATCGATTTATAATAGTAATCCAAATAAATTTAAATTGATGATGTTGAATAAAGAATTGGTTAAATATATAACTAAATAATTATGGAACAAGAAATTATAAACTTAGCTGATGATATAGAATTAAAAGGTAATAAACGTGAATTGTTTATAGAAGAAATGAGACTTATAATATCAGTAATGCGTAATCCAAATTGGAATGATTTTTATGATGTAGCAGATATTTTAATACCAGAATATATAACTAAATAATTATGATACAGACAATACATGAAATTGAAAATCCATTTGATGTTGAAACACCTTTAGGTTATGGAGTAGTGTTATTTATGATTGCAGGTTCAATACATTCAAATCCACAGTTTATAATTAAGTTTTATAACACAGGAGAAGTTAGAACAGTTGATCAAAATGATATAAAAATATATGGTAACCCAACAGCAGGAGAAAAACTTAAACCATGAAATCATTCAAACGAATAACAATCGAAGATGCTCACTTTTATAAATGGTTAGATCGAGATAAGTTATCATCAGAAGAAGTTTGTAGAAAAGCAGTTGCCTTTACTTTAACTCCTGATCCGGATAGTCCGGGTTGGGAGTTAGTAAATTATTATCAGGATAGTCCCTTAGATAAAGATGGTAATTTAGTTCCTACCGAGTATGTTTATGTACTTGTAAATAAATCAATGCCAGATATGGTTAAGATAGGAATGACAGTACGTGAAGTAGAAGAGCGAGCAAAAGAAATTTCAGGTGCAACAGGAGTGCCTACACCATGGGTACCTATTTTTTCTTTTAAATGTTTTAATTCTTATAAATTAGAACAAGAAATCCATGAACATTTAGATGCTATTCGAGTCGCGAACAATAGAGAAATGTTTTATCTACATTCCAAAGACGCTATCGATACCGTTAAAAAAATTGGCGCTAAATACACCATATCACCGCTTTAAACGACTATCTCTTATGACTTATATATATTTATATAGCAGTGAATTAGCCGTTAAAGCCCGGATAAAACCGTCGGTTTATATTTGGATGACCGCCAAAGGAAAGCTTGGCCTCCCAGAGATTTTTCACTATTTTTTCTAAAATATTAAATAATTAATATGAGTATAGGAAGGGAAGGAAAGGGAAATGAGGAAGTAGGGATAAGGATATTAACATTAAGTGATTGTGATTACTGTAAGTGGCTAAAGAGTGAATTAGATGAGGAAGGAATAGCCTATGTTGATATTGATGCTATCAAACATGATGATTTTTCTACTGCTATAGAACATAAATTTAAAGCAAATACATATCCAATGGTATTTGTAGATTTAGGACCAAGTATAGTAACTATAGTTGGAGAAACAAATTTGGAGACATCAGATACACTACGTACATTTGACACGATACCACATTTAATTGGTATCATAAAACAATATATAAAATGAGAT
>B570J29032_109959399_pt1 | contig 24430 bp, 18 predicted proteins | sample LakMenEpi16Nov12_FD_29032 | JGI IMG/M metagenome (IMG submission 29032) | reverse complement strand
AAATTCATTCGCTTGGAATTAAAAAAAGTCTTTCCTGAACTTGATTTAATTGAAATACCAAACGATCATGGCATTTTCCATCAGAAATTTAATTTTCCAAATGGTTTACCAAAAATACATGAACATGATAAAAAAGCCCCGCAAGCTTTTGGTTTATTTCTAAAAGGAAAACTGATTTGTTTTTATGATTTTGAATGCGATTTAGGGGATGGTTGGGAATCTGCGGAAATTCACAAGGATAGTGAAGAAGCAAGACAAAAAGCCTTAAAGATGGGGGCAAATATTATTAGTTATGCCTTTTTAAATTCAAACAAAAAATAGTTGTAACTTTTCAGCTCATTCATCGTCACAATTAAATGATAAAACAAACTTTAATCGTTTTTATTTTCTTCGTTTCGTTGATTAATTTAAATGCGCAAACGTTTGTTGTAAAAGGAAAAGTTACAAATAATAGCGAGGCACTCCCTTTTGTAACTATTGCTGTTAAAGGTACGCAAAACGGTGTTATCAGTAACGATCTTGGAAACTATGAAATAAGCTTAGGTAAAGGCACACACACCCTCGTTTTTCAATACGTTGGATTTAGTAAAACCGAAAAAGTGATTGAGCTTAGTAAAAACCTGAACCTTGATGTTGATTTAAAATCAGCCGGGGTTTCTTTAAACGAAGTGGTTGTAAAAGCAGGTGAGGACCCTTCTTACCCAATCATCAGAAAGGCAATTAAAAAGCGTAATTATTACAATAATTTAATTGAAGAATATACATGCCAAAGCTACATAAAAGGCCTACAAAGACTCATCAGTGTTCCTGAAAAGTTTAAAAAATTAGTGAAGCTCACCACCGGCGAAAAATTTGACAGTACGCAACTTGGCGTAATTTATTTGAGTGAAAGCGAAAGCAATTATTACTTTAAAAAACCCAATTTGCAAAAAGAAATAATGTTCAGCAGCAGGGTAAGCGGTAACAACCAAGCCTTTAGTTTTAATCAATTGTCACAAATGCAATTTAACTTCAATCAAAATTTAATTAGCATTGGTCAAATTAGTGACAGGCCTATTGTTTCGCCACTCAATAAAACGGCCTTTCTTTATTATAAGTTTTATTTGCTGGACAGTTTATTTGAAGATGGAAAAAAAATCAACAAAATTTTGGTTAAACCTAAACGAAAAACAGACCCTTGCTTTACAGGAATTATTTACATACAAGACAAAACCTGGCGATTAACCGGTGCGGATTTGCGTTTAACGAAAGATCAGAAAATTAATTTTGTAGACACCTTAACCATTAAACAACTACACGCATCGGTAATTGGTGACAGCATTTGGATGCCGGTAAATCATAATTTTAGTTTCTCATTTAAATTTATGGGCATTATTGGGAATGGTTATTTTAATGCCTCCATTAAAAACTATAATTTAAAGCCAGGCTTAAAAAAAGAATTTTTTAGTAATGAACTACTGGTCATTAATGATAGTGCTAACAAAAAAGATTCCACTTATTGGCTAAAGAACAGGCCAACGCCACTCACCGTTGAAGAAACAAAAGATTATAAAAAGAAAGACAGTATCGAAAAAGTGGAGAGCACCGATCGTTATAAAGACTCTGTAGACCATAAACGAAACAGATACAGGCCAAATAATTTTTTTACAGGGTATACCTACCAGATTACGAAAAAGCGGTTTACTGTAAGTTTACCGGGCATTATCACTAGCGGCGTTCAATATAATACGGTTGAAGGATTAAATTTGAGTTATAACCTTAGTGCAACCAAAGCCTACGAAAACAATACCAAACACGTGTTTGACGGAAGAGTGAGATATGGTTTCAGTAATTTTTTATGGGGAGGAGAGCTTGGTTACAATTACTTTTATAACCCAAAAAAGTTTTCAAGAATAGGTGTTCGCGTTAAATCAATAGCTGAACAATACAACCAGCAAGATCCTATTGCACCTTTAGTGAACTCGTTATACACCCTTTTGATGAATGAAAATTACATGAAGCTTTTTAAAGAGAGTGGGGCTGAAGTAAATTACTTTACGGAACTTGTTAACGGTGTTTTTCTATCTGCCAACACAAAGTATGTTGAAAGAGCGGCACTAAAAAACACAGAAGATAGATTACTCATTGATAATAACACCAAGCTATTTACCAGCAACGACCCCCGTAACGAAAATAATTTTGATTCCTTATTTACAACCAACAGGGCTTACACTGCGGAAATCCTTTTCTCATTCAGGTTTAAACAACGTTTTGTTACCACGCCAAATGAAAAAATAATTGTTGGCAGCAAGTACCCGCGCCTGGTGGTAGGTTACAAAAAAGCATTTCCGGTTTTTAATACCGTTGCCGACTATGATTTGGCAACCGGTTCGGTATCTGATGTCATTAACATGGGTTTGTTTGGGCGATTGGGTTATCGTGTAAGAGGAGGCGCTTATGTAAATACTGCTAAATTATTTTTTATGGATTTTAAATATTTTTTAGGTAACCAAACTATTTTTAACACCAACGATTATTTAAGCAGTTACCGCCTATTACCTTACTATACGTATAGTGCAGATAAATGGTTTTTAGAGGCACACGCCGAACACCATTTTAACGGTTTTATTTTGAACAAACTACCCCTGCTAAAAAAATTATCTACACAGGAAGTAGCAGGAATTCATTTTTTAAGCAGCAATAATTTAAAAGATTATTATGAAATTAATTTTGGTCTGGAAAATATTTTTAGGGTTTTGCGAGTTGATTATGTATTAGGCTACGGCATCGAAAACAAAGTAAGGCATGGGTTTACGATTGGGATAAACACCCGTTTATAAATACAAACCATACATCACCCGTCCAACAATAAAATAAATGGTCATTCCAATGATATCGTTAAGGGTAGTTACAAAAGGTCCCGTGGCAAGGGCAGGATTAATCTTAAATCGGTTCATGGTTAAGGGCACAAAAGTTCCTAAAAACGAAGCAAATAAAATAACGGTTAATAAGGCTACACTTACCGTGGCTGCCAGTTTCCAATCTTCAATTACAGAGGCATAAGCCCAAATTAACACCGAACAAATTAAGCCGTTAATTAAACCCACACCTAATTCTTTCACCAGTTTAGGTGCTATTTTATTTCCTAGCAAGGTGTTATTGGCAAGCCCCTGCACAATTATGGCACTACTTTGCACCCCTACGTTACCACCCATGGCACCAATTAATGGAATAAAGAAAGCCATTTCCGGATGTATCTTAATTTGAGATTCGTACGTTCCAATAATGCGCGAACCAATGATGCCGCCGCACATCCCCACCAACAACCAAGGAATTCTCGCTTTTGAAAGTACCCATAACCGGTCGTTACTGTCAACATCATCACTAATCCCACTCATGCGCTGCAGGTTTTCGTCGGCTGCTTCTTTAATCACATCCACCACGTCATCAATAGTTATTCTTCCAACTAATCTGTTTAACTGATCAACTACCGGCAAAACTACTAAGTCATACTTTTGCATGTACTCGGCCACCTCTTCACTGGTGGCAGATGTTTTCACATATTGTATATCCGGTTCATAAATTTCTTCTACTCTTGCTAATGGATGCGAGATGATTAACTTTTTTAAAGATAGCATGCCTATTAAACGTTCGTTATTGTCAACCACATAAACAGCATACATCACATCCACGTTGTCGGTTTGTCTTCTTATCTCTTCAATACAGTGACTTACGGTTTCAAACGCATACACGCTTACCAATTCTTTTGCCATCAACGACCCGGCAGTGCCTTCCTCGTAATTAATTAATTCGGCAATATCACTGGCTTGTTCAATGTCTTCAATGTGAGACAACACTTCCTCTTGAATATTTTCGGGTAATTCAGCAATAACGTCTGCCGCGTCATCGCTATCCATGTTGTCAATCTGTTCGGCAATTTCTTTTGAACTAAACGTTGCCAATAAAGCTTCACGCTTATCGTCATCCAACTCTAACAAAACGTCTGCGGCAACTTCATCGTCGGTTAGTTCGTACAAATAAGCGGCTTCCTCAACTTCCAGCTGATTTAAAATCAAAGCAATGTCTTGCGCATACAATTCATTTAATTGTGCTTTCAAAAAAGAATGGTCCTTTTTTGCAATGGCATCCTGCAAGGTGCTTAAATATTCTGTTGTTAACTCAAACTGCATGTTTGCAATTGGTAAAGGTAGGTAAATTTAGTTTTTCAAAACAAATTAACATTCACTCAATAACATTAAAATAATATGCACTTTTGTGTTTTAGAATTATAGCTCTAAAAAATTATGCAAATTAAATACGCCGCAAAACCCAAAGCATTACTGGTTTTGGAAGACGGAAAAGTGTTTGAAGGAAAGGCTGCCGGTAAAATTGGCACCACCACCGGTGAAATCTGTTTTAATACCGGGATGACAGGTTATCAGGAAATATTTACAGACCCCTCTTACTTTGGACAAATTGTTGTAATGGCCAGCTCACACATTGGTAACTATGGGATAGAACAGACAGAAGTTGAAAGCGCCGGAGTAAAAATTGCAGGCATGGTGTGTAAAAAATTTAACAACGGCTATTCAAGACCAAGGGCTCAAAAATCTTTACAAACCTATTTTGAAGAAAACGGCATTGTAAGCATCAGCGATGTTGATACACGTGCGATTGTTAGACACATCAGAGATAAAGGGGCTATGAACTGCATTATCTCTTCAGAAATATTAGATGCCAAAAAACTGCAAGAAAAATTAAAATCCGTTCCAAGCATGGCCGGACTCGAATTATCAAGCAAGGTTTCCACCAAAACACCTTACTTTTTTGGCAACGAAAACGCTAAAAATAAAGTTGCCGTTATTGACTTTGGCGTTAAAACAAACATTTTACGTTGCTTAGCAGAGCGTGATTGTTATTTAAAAGTTTTCCCGCAAACAAGCACCGTTAAAGAAGTTTTAGAATTTAACCCTGCCGGAATCATGTTAAGTAACGGTCCGGGCGACCCAGGCGCTATGCCAAATGAAACCGCTTTAGTTAAAGAACTTGTTAATACCGGCTTGCCTGTGTTTGGCATTTGCCTTGGCCACCAGTTACTAGCGCAAAGTCAAGGCATCAGTACATATAAAATGCACGCCGGCCACAGAGGAATTAATCATCCGGTAATAAATAATATCTCCGGAAAAAGTGAAATAACCTCTCAAAACCATGGTTTTACAGTTAATGCCGATGAAATTGCCAAAAATCCAAACATAGAAATAACACATGTAAACCTTAACGACCGCACAATTGAAGGCATTCGTTTAAAAGGCAAAAAAGTGTTTTCGGTTCAATATCACCCGGAAGCGAACCCGGGACCATATGATAGCCGCTACTTATTCAACGATTTTGTAACTAGTTTAAATTAATTTATTGTGACTTTAATAAAAAGTATCAGTGGCATTAGAGGTACCATTGGTGGATTACCAAACGAGGGCCTCACACCAATAGACGTTGTTAAATTTACGTCAGCCTATGCCCAATGGGTCATTAATTCAAATCCCAACCAACCCCTTACCGTTGTTATTGGACGAGACGCCAGAATGAGCGGTGTTATGGTCAATAATTTAGTTTCCGGAACGCTCATTGGCATGGGAGTTAATGTAGTAGACCTGGGGCTAAGCACAACACCAACTGTTGAAATGGCCGTAGTGGATTATAAAGCTGCAGGAGGGATCATTTTAACGGCAAGTCACAACCCAAAACAATGGAATGCGCTGAAACTTCTTAATTCGAAAGGAGAGTTTATTAGCGATGCCATTGGAAAAGAAATATTGAGCCTGGCTGACAAAAATGAATTCAATTATGCAGAAGTAAATAAACTTGGCAAATATTGTCATGATGATGATTATCTTCAAAAACATATCGATAAAATAATTGCATTACCCTATGTTGACACAAAACTTATTGAAGCTGCCGATTTTAACATCGTTGTTGACGCGATAAACAGCAGCGGTAGTTTTGCTGTGCCTCAACTGTTAAAAAGCCTTGGGGTTAAAACCATCAACACCATACACGCAGAGGTTACGGGTGATTTTGCCCACAACCCAGAGCCTTTACCTGAACACTTAATAGACTTAAGCAAAACCGTTTTAAAAAACAAAGCGCATCTTGGTATTAGTGTAGATCCGGACGTAGACCGCCTGGCATTAGTTTGTGAAGACGGAGAAATGTTTGGAGAAGAGTATACGTTAGTTGCCGTTGCAGACGCAGTGTTAAAGCATCACCCAAAAGGAAATACCGTTAGTAATTTAAGCAGCACCAGAGCCTTAAGAGACATTACCGAACAACAAGGCGGAAAATATTCTGCCAGTGCGGTTGGAGAAGTGAATGTGGTAACACTAATGAAAGAAACAAACGCCATTATTGGCGGCGAAGGTAACGGCGGCATTATTTTGCCCGAACTTCATTATGGAAGAGACGCGCTGGTTGGAATCGCTATCTTTTTAACACACTTAGCCAAGTTTAAAAAACCGGCTTCCTTATTAAGAAAATCATATCCTAACTATTTTATCAGCAAAAATAAAATTGAACTAACCCCTCAGATTAACGTTGATAAAGTACTTGAGGCAATAGAAACCAAATACAAAAAGCAACCCGTAAATACGGTTGACGGTGTTAAGATTGAATTTGACAAGGAATGGGTGCATTTGCGCAAAAGCAACACAGAGCCAATTATTCGTATTTATAGCGAAAGCCAAACCCAATTAACCGCTGAAAGTTTAGCTAAAAAAATAATTGCCGATATCAAAGAGATCATTAAAAACTAGTTTTTAAACAAAGGTTTATTTAAAAGATTAATTGGTTTTGTTTTAACAAAACGTTGAGCGTTGTACATTAGAAGTATGTTACAACTAAAAAATGTTTTTTATAACTACCCCAACCAAACTTACTTTAAAGGTGTTGGCCCCGTTAACCTTACATTAGATAAAGGCAAAGTGCTTGCTATTGTTGGTAAAAGCGGCAGCGGCAAAACCAGTTTAATAAAATGCATTTATGGCTTAGTTGATTTAGTTGAGGGTGAAATTAGGTTTGATAAACAACGCGTATTAGGTCCTGCTTTTAATTTAATTCCCGGTAACGAAAACATGAGTTTGGTTAGTCAGGATTTTTATGTGTTGGATAACCACACGGTAGAAGAAAACATAGCCGATAAATTAATTGGTTATACAAATGAATACAAAGCACAGCGTGTGAACAAGTTGCTTAAGCTGCTTGATTTAATCGCCTTAAAAAACACAAAAGCACGTTTTCTTTCGGCAGGACAAAAACAGCGTGTTGCCATTGGAAGAGCCTTAGCCATCATTCCGCCACTCATGTTATTAGATGAGCCTTTTAGTAATCTGGACGCCATATTAAACAACAAATTATTTGATTTTGTGATTAAAGAGGTGAAAAAAAACAAAACCTCTGTAATTCTAATAACACATCAAGCAGAAGAAGCCTTAATGTACGCAGATGATATTGCGGTGATGGATAATGGCAAAATTAATCAACTAGGTCCTACCTGGGATGTTTATTATCGCCCAAAAAACACCAAGCTGGCAGGACTTCTAGGAGCCTACTCCATTATTCATCCGGAGGACTTGAATAAACAATCTAAATTAAAATTAAAAGCTAAAAAAGTGATTCGTCCTAATCAATTAAAACTAAACAAAACGGGTGTGGCAGATATTGAAGGAAATGTATCGGCGTGTTTTTTTAATGGTAAGTGTTACGAAGTGCTGGTTAACACCAATAATGATAATGAAATATTAGTTTATCATTCTTCGGAAATAAAAGAGGGCGCTGCGATTAAATTATGCCTAATTTAAAACCAAATACACAGCCAAATGGTCGCTGTAACCATTATAATACCTGTTGCCCGGGCCATAGGTTCTATTTGGTTTTGTTTCACCGGTTCTTGTATTTTTAAACATTACAAAATCTTTATTAAGTATAAATGCATTGCCGGGTTTATACTTTAAATTATTCCCTTTTAAACAATTTTGATTTAAAATAATCTGATCGAAAATCTGCCATTTACCGGCATGAAAATGTGTTCCAACTTCAGGATCAGTAATTAATGCGAAAGGGTTTAATAATTCATCTGCCTGCTTAGGTTTATCAACCGCTTTCAAAATTTTACTCAGCGATTTATTGGCAGGCGTATCATTAAAATCGCCCATGGCAATTATTTTTATACCCGGATTCTTTTTTTCTTGTTCATCTATTTTAACTCGCAATTGCCTGGCCGCATACAAACGCTTTGCTTCAGTTTCTTTTTCACCGTCTCGCCTACTCGACCAATGGTTAACAAAAAAACTAAACACCTGGTTAGTGGATAAGTGTTTAAGTTGAACGTGTAAAATGTTGCGTGTTTTATAGTCAGGAATGGTTGGGTCAGTTGCACTTATCTCCTCAGAAAACAACAGGGAAAATAATTTTTCATCGTAAATAAAACCAACATTAATGCCCCTTGTATCGGCACCGGTAGACGCCAATGTTTTATATTTTCTGTTTTTTAATTGACTAAACTTAATTAAATCATTTAACACAACAACATTTTCAATTTCGCAAAAACCCATTACATCAGGTATTCCAACACCAAAAACGGTGCTGTCCATTACCTGACTAATGCGTTTAATTTTATTAAAATATTTTTTTTGATCCCATTTAGTTTCTGCTGTTGGTAAAAACTCTTCGTCTTGTGTTAGAGGATTATCTGCTGTGTCAAAAAAATTTTCGCAATTATAAAACACGGCGGTTAACGTATTTTGAGACGCAAGAGGAGGAATAACAACAGCCATCAATAATAAAACTAATAATTTGTTCATTTTACAAGTTTAGCATTAACTGAAAAACATATTGTGTTGGCGGCCTCAAATCGCCAGGCCGAGCCTGATATTGAACATTAGCAAGGTTGTTTACGATGAAAGACACTCGCCAATTAGAACTAAGGTTAGCAGAAACCCTTGCATCTTGAATCACAACGCTTTTTTCGAACTCACTATAGTTTTCTTTAAAGCCCGGTAAAATAAATGTTGATGGAAAGTCATCAAAATTAACCCCGTTAGGAATATCGTTTTGTTCGTGTAACACACTAATCACAAATCGCCTGTCGATGTTAAGTGTTTTGCTCTGAAAACGAGCGCTGTAGCCAAAAGCAAACCATTTATATTCAAATTGCACGTCTGCCTTTGCTAAATGTCTTTGTCTGTATTTTAGATAACGGTTATTGGGCAGGCCTAAGGTGTCTTTAACCGGATTATAGGTTTCATAAGTTGGTTGTACATAGGTATATCCCGCTATTAACGTTGTGTTAATTCCAAAAATTTTACCTGTGCCGCCAACCGAAACCTCGGTGCCTATAATTTGCGCTGTATTTACGTTTTGAGATTTAAAACCGGCATATTTTGTGACCTGATCTAATGAAAGTGCTCCCATTCCGGCAGGTTTGTATATATCAAACACAAACTCCACATTGTTTTTAAATTTATTATAAAACACAGATCCGTCAATAAACCCTTTAAAGCCAAAAAGTTTAAACCCTTGCTTAACGCCTATTTCGCCACTAAATCCTAACTCCGGTTGTAAGGCTTGATTTGGAAAAATATTCAACGCACTAACTGATGTACTAACAAATTTTTCGGCTATACTTGGAAAACGATAACCCTGACCAACAGACCCTCTTAAAAAAGTGAACTCAGCCACTTCATAATTTAAGCCTAAACGAGCAACCGGCTGAAATGGCAACTTAATTTTTTGCTGCATCATTAATAAATACCCGTTGGTTTGAGCTGTATCAATTTTAAAATACTCTGCCCTAATACCTGCTGAAACCGTAAGCTTTCTAAAAAACTTTTTATCGCCCTGGAGGTAAAAAGCCTTGTTGTTACCGTTTCGTTTGCCATACAACGCGCCACCAAGCACCATTTGCTCCATGTAAACTAAACCACTGGTAATACTCAAACCGTTCTCAAAGCGATGCTGGCCTTGTAACTCTGAATAATACAATTCTGCATAACTTCCCTGATCCTTGTCGTTCACGTTATTGGTTTTGAAATATCGATTTCTTAAACTAAGCTTTGAGTTTTTGTGGTAATAGGTAACATAGGGGTCTATGTTTAAACGAATGTTGTTGTACCGCTGCAAATCAAGTCCTGAAGGAAAATAAGCGCTATCATAATTTTGCCATAAAAAAAACAAGCCTCCGCTGGTATTCATTGAATTGCCATTCACACCAACGCTTAATCCCGGTATTTTTCTGAAATTATAACGCAGGTTTGCATTAAACCGTTTTCTGCTTTCTGTTTCTAAAAACCTGAAGCCGTCGTCTTCGAGCATGTGCCCCCCGATTACCAAATCAAAATTATTTAATTTTTGCGCGTGAGAGAAATTGATCCCGGCCTGATGTTGCGTGCTGCCTTGCCACCATTTTACAGTATTTCGCGGCGCATCGTAACTGCCAAAAAAGGTAGTGAGCTTTGTAATTGGTTTGTCTTTTGCGTATTGAGTTCTTAAATTAATTACACCATTTAAAGCACTGCTGCCAAATAAAGCGCTCGATGCCCCTTTTATCACTTCAATTTGCTCTACATTTTCAATTGGTAAATAATTCCATTTCACGTCTCCTGCATCTGCACTAATCATGGGCATCTCATCAACCATCACTAATACCCTGCTCCCTGCACCGTAACTAAAGCCACTTCCCCCTCTAATACTAGCCTGCCCGTCATTAACCGTTACACCGGGTACTTGGTTCATTACGGCATCAATATTAGTGCTGTTTTTGTTTTCAATTAAACTCGGTTTTATTACCTCCATGCTAATAGTAACTTCGCTCAGCTTTTGCTCATACTTACCTGCGCTAACAACCACTTCTTCCAACGAAGTATTTTCTTCAAGCAAATAAAAATTAAATGCAGAAACATCTCCTTCTTTGATTGTAATTTTTTGCTGAATAGTTTTATATCCTAAAAGGCTGCAAGTAAGAGTATAATCACCTGCGGGCACATCTAGGCTATAGGAACCATGTTCATTTGTAGTAGTAGCTTTTTGTGCTGATAATTGAACGATTGCGCCAATCAATGTGTCGTTAGATTTAGCATCAATGGCAAGTCCACTAACTTTGTTTTGACTAATTAAAAGTATATTGCTACAAAATAAAGCAAGAACCAACACCAATTTAAACGTAGTTTTGTGCATTGTAAGATTCAAATAAGGTTTACAAGGTAAAAAAGAAATAACAATTATAAAAGGAAACACATTATTTTAGACGAAAGGCTATATCAAATTGGATTAACGCTGTTAGATGGCATTGGCGATGTAACAGCCAAAAGTTTGTTGGCTTATTGTGGGAGCGCTAAAGAAATTTTTAAACAGAAGAGGGGGCAGCTCATTAAAATACCCGGCGTTGGGGAATTTATTGCTAAAAACATCCACGGCAGCAAGCCCGCGCTACAGCGAGCAGAACAAGAACTTAAATTTATAGAGAAGTATAAAATTACTCCTCTTTTTTTTACAGACGAAGGATATCCTAACCGTCTCAAATACTGTACTGATAGCCCTATTCTGCTCTACTACAAAGGAAACGCCAATCTAAACAACCCTAAAATAGTTGCGGTGGTTGGTAGCAGAAAACCCAGCGAATACGGCAAACAAATTACAGAAGAGTTTGTAAAGGAATTAAAGGAAACCGGCGCGTTAATTGTTAGTGGCTTAGCTTATGGTGTAGATATTTTATGTCACAAGGTGGCGCTGGATGTTGGGCTTGAAACGGTTGGTGTGCTTGGACACGGACTTGACAGAATTTATCCGCACGCACACGAACGTACAGCTAAAAAAATGATAGAACAAGGTGGCCTATTAACTGATTTTATTAGCAAAACAAATCCGGATGCAGTAAATTTTCCAAAGCGGAACAGAATTGTAGCAGGTATGTGCGACGCGTTGGTGGTGATGGAAAGCAAACAAAAAGGAGGAAGTTTAATAACTGCGACCATTGCCAACAGTTACAACAAAGATGTTTTTGCATTTCCTGGGAGAGCCGGCGACCTTCTGGCAGAAGGGTGTAACGGTTTAATTAAACAAAATAAAGCCGGATTAATTGAAAATGCGGCAGACTTTATACACGCCTTGCAGTGGGAGCCAATTACCAAAACAACTAAATCTAACCACCAAGTTCCTTTATTGTTAAATATTAGCGCCGAAGAAAAAATAATTATTGACGTTTTTCAAGAGAAAAAAGAACTTCATATTGATGAAATATGCTACGCAAGTGGATTAACAATAAGCAAAACTGCGGGTCTTCTTTTACAGTTGGAATTTAATAACCTCATAAAGAGTAAACCCGGTAAAATGTATCTGTGTTCTGTTTAAGTCTTTTAGTATCTTTGGGTAATAAATGAAATTTGCTTACTTATTCCTCTTATTAAACTATTTTGTTGCTGTTTCGCAAAACAACGTAAACATTATCAGCGAAGAGCAACGCATTAGCATTCGTGTCAATGGAAGTCCGGTTAACAAAACACCGCAAGCCATTGTTACAATAGGAGCTGTTAAATTTGATACCCTTAATTTAAATATAGAAATAGAAAACCTAGGTAATTTCAATCAAACAATTTATTTGTTGAACAAAAAAGAAAAAACCAAACACGTTGAGTTTAACTACCTGGTAAACACCAACAAAAAAACACTTAACTATTTAGGAAGTTACGAATTAGATAATTTAATTAATTTCACCATTCCCCCAAAACCAGCTGAAGATACCAGTTATAAGTACAGCAACAATATCCTTGAACGTTTTTGTGAAATTAAAAACGACAAGCCCGAGTACTTTAACAACAAACCTAACGGACCGTGCTTGAAACCCATGCCGGATACCTATACCGGATATGCGGTTGTTTTAATTAGTAAAGCACAAACACCTGATCAAAAATACAACATCCTTGAAAATGTGTTCAGAAATAACTGTGTAACAGTTAAACAAACCCGGTTTATGCTTGACTTTATTAGTTTTGAAGTTGAACGACTAAAATTATTGAAATCTGCTTATCCTAGTATAGTAGATAAAAATAACCTGGAGCAACTTTCTTCTAGTTTTAAATTTGATGCCAGTAAAAATGAACTATCCATGTTTTTAAAGGAAAATAAAAACAAAAAAGAAACTGTTTACGAAAAATGCGCTGTCGCTTCAAATCCGGCGGAAGTAGATCAATTTGTTGGTTTGTTAGGTGTTTGCAGTAACGACGGAGAAAGAACACTTTTATTTAATAAACAATATAATGATTTTTGTGTCACAACAGAAACAGCTACTAAAATATTAAACACATTTATTCATGATCGCGAAAAGTTAGATTGCAGCAAACTGCTGTATTTTAAATGCGTTGATAAACAAAACTATCGACAAGTTGGCGGGGTTTTCTCTTACAAGGAATCAGAAAGTGAACTTTTTGGTTTTATTGAAAAACAAGAAAAGTAAATCGCTTTTCAAAAAAGTTAACAATTTCTGTTTAATGAATATTTGTAAGAAGTCTTGCTAAATACCATCGTAAACAATAACTTTACCATTCAAATGAAAAAATTTTTAGGTTCAAGGTTTTTTAGGCTCATATGGTCGTTAGGCGTGGGTACGCTCCTCTACTTTATTTGTCCACCTTGTTTTAGTAAAACAATTCTAATTAGCATACTTGTTGTATTGCTTTTAACTGTCAATTTTGCTGAGGCTGTTGCTAAACTTGTTTGGTTAACTCACGTGTCAAGACTACTGGTTGGTGGCTTATTTATTTTTTCTGGCTTCATTAAAGCCAACGACCCAATTGGGTTTAGCTATAAATTGGAAGAATACTTTGAAGTGTTTAAAGAAGCCGTTAAAGGCGGTGCGTTCGAGTTTTCGTCAGGTTTGTTTGACGGGATGGCGCACATGGCTTTACCACTATCTACAATACTTTGCGCCAGCGAAATTGTGCTTGGTGTAATGCTCTTAATTGGATTTAAACCACGCTTAACGTTGTGGTTACTCTTTGCTCAAATTGCCTTTTTTACCTTTTTAACTTTTTACAGCGCCTGTTTTAACAAGGTAACCACTTGTGGTTGTTTTGGTGACTTTTTGGTTTTAAAACCTTGGACCAGTTTTTGGAAAGACGTTGTGCTGATGATATTAATCACCATACTTATTGTTGGAAAAGACAACATAAACGAATTGGTTAATCCCCTACTCACCTTTTCTTTATTTGTTGTTGGGTTAGTTTTTTCTTTTGCCTTTCCAGTGTACACTATCAGAAACTTACCCGTATTTGATTTCAGGGCTTATAAAATCGGGAACAACATCAAGGAACAAATGAAATTACCCGACAGCTATCAACCGCCGGTAATAGAAACAGGATTTATATATGAAAATATTAAAACAGGCAAAAAAGAACAATTTACATTAAAAAATTATCCTTGGGCCGACACACTTAATTGGAAATGGGTGGCTACAGAAAACATTGTCATAAAAGAAGCTGTTAACGCACCTAAAATTACAGACTTTACTGTTACTGATTTAAACGGCAACGCTATTACAGATAGCCTACTAAACGATCAACAATATGCTTTCTGGCTAATTGCCTATGACCTTTCAAAAACAGACGATGATGCCAGTTTAATGGCAGAAATAAATGATTTTTACAAACTTGCTACACAAAACAAAACAAAAGTAATTGGCTTAACCGCCAGCGGGCCAAAACAAATTGATGAATTTAAACACAAACACAATCTTTTGGTTGATTTTGCGATTGTAGATGGAACTGTTTTAAAAACAATGATACGAAGTAATCCGGGGCTTATGTTGGTAAAAAACGGAACTGTTGTCATGAACTGGCACCACAATAACTTTCCGGGATTCTCTGATGCTAAACAACGTTATTTCAAATAGTCTGGCTTATAGAATTGCTGTTCATTGAAAAACCTACTCCTCATACAGCCCAAATCATTTTTAAAACGAGTTTATCCCAAGGCATTATGGAACGTAAACTCAACCGAAAAAGAATTGTTTTTAACTTTTGACGACGGGCCTATCCCCGACCTAACAGAATGGGTGTTAGACACTCTAAAGGAGTATAACGCAAAGGCAACTTTTTTTTGCGTTGGTGCAAATATTTTAAAGCACCCTCGCGTGTTTGAGCGAATAAAAACTGAAGGTCATACTGTTGCCAACCATACCATGCATCACATTAAGGGTTTTAAAAACTCGGTTTCAACCTATCTAAGCGAAGTAAACAGCTGTGAAAAATTAACCAATACCAAATTGTTTAGACCACCTTACGGACAACTGAAACCAAGCCAGTACAAAGCCTTGATTAATGCCGGGTACGAGGTTGTAATGTGGGATGTTATTAGTTATGACTATGAAAAAATAACTCCTCAGCAATGCCTAAGTAATGCTGTTAAGCATTGTAAATCGGGAAGCGTAGTGTTGTTTCACGACAATGTTAAAGCTTGTGAAAACCTGACGTTCGCTTTGCCTTTGTTTCTTAAACATTTTGCAAATTTGCAGTTCAAATTCAAATCTTTAAATCGTGTTTAGCAGGTTATTCATTGTTATTATTTGCTGTTTGCTACTCTCCTGTTGCTCTAACAGCTCTTCTTATGTCGAAAAAAAATTCCAGGTACACGGAAATTGCGAGATGTGCAAAAACACCATCGAAACAGCCTTAAAACTAAAGGGAATTCAAGCGGCTAATTGGGATGTAAACTCAAAGTTACTAACTATCAAATTTGACAGTCTTTCGACAAGCCCAACAATTTTTTTAAAAGCAGTTGCAGAGGCTGGATATGACAATGAAGCATTTATAGCTAATGATTATGCATATAAAAACCTCCCTGAGTGCTGTCAATACGAAAGAAAAGATGCTGTAAGTCTTTAAGAGTTTTTATCTAGATGTTTTTTAATATACCTTTGATTAGGTAGTAAAGCTTCTTGTATACGTTTTGCATATTGAATACTAGATGTGATTTCTTTTTGTTTTTGAAGCAACTCTTCTTTTTGTTCACTTATCAAATCATGCGCTTTTGCCTTTTCTTTATTTGATTTATTAAGCTTATTAATAAAAAAAGCACACACCAACAAGGCAACAACAACAACTATTACAAATACGTATAGTGTTTTGTTTCTCTCTTTTTGTATCTCAATTTGTTTTTTATTCAACAAGTTTTGTTCTACGTATTTTAAACTATCCTGCTGTAGTCTTTTATTAAAATCATATTGAAATGATAAGCTTTTTATTTCCTGTACTTTTTCTAAACCATACAAACTATCCTTAATAAAGTAATATCTCTTTTGAAACCGATAGGCTTTTTCATATGCCTTCTCGTTTTCATAAATAGAGATGAGCGGTTCAAGGGCTCTTCGCTCCAACTCTATATGATTGATTTGTACTGCTTCTGTTACAGCTTGGTTCAGCGTTAATAAAGCCTCTTTCTGTTTGTTTAATTTTAAATAAGCTTTTCCGATATTAACTTTCGATTCTATTAATCCCGCTACAGGTGCCTTATATGTTTGCCTGTTACTCAGACCTTTCTTAAAATACAAAAGTGCACTTTCGTATTCGCCTATGGTTAAATAATATGTGCCAATATTGTTAAATATTTGTCCGTAGTTTAATGTGTCTTTTATTTGTAAGCGTTTTGTTAAACAATTAAATAAATATTTGCGAGCCTCATTCGCATTATCTGTTTTTAAATACGCTAGGCCCAAATTGTTCATCATTGCCGCTTCTTTTATTGGCCACTTATTTTCTTTTGCCACATTTAATGCGCGCAGATAAAACTCGATGGATTTATTGTTGTTGTCTAAGTAACTATTAATTAAGCCGGTTTCAAATAACAACATAAAATCTAATCGTGTTGTAAATGCATTTTGTTTTACCAGTAAGGCCTTATTATAATAAGTAGCAGCAAGCGTAAGGTTTTCGTTAAGCAAGTGGATGCTGCCAATTTTATAGTTTACCAAATATTCTTTCTCAGCGTCATTGTTATCTTTTTTAGCAGCTTCCAGATAGAGTCCAATGGCCTCTTTTAAATTTTCCTGCTTCAGTTTTATGTCTCCTGATAAAAGTGTTTTATAAAAATCAAACCCTTCTTGATTTTTATGATTAAGGATAAATTCCTGTGCTTGTGAGTTAAATTTTTCCTTAGTAAAGGTTTTAAAAGAGTCTGTTAAAGCCAGGTAATTATAATATAGATTTTTTTGTGCAATCAAGCCTTTAAAAAAACACACGAACACTAAAAGAAATATTTTTGGACTTTTCAACAGGAAACTAAAAGAATAAACAAAGATAGTTATTTGTTAAGCTAAATTTAGTGTTGTACCAAACTGTTTTTATATAAGTCTATTGCCTCCAAAAACCTTCCCTCTTTAGACGCAATATAACCTTCGTTGTTTAAGGCAATCGCGAAATGCTTAGTATAAGTTTTAGTTAAAGTACTATCACCTCTTCCTTTTTGAAGGTTTTGTTCTGCAATAAGCTTTAGTTTCGTATTATTATCGCGCCTCTTTTATCATCAATATCTATTTTTATTAATTTGTTTAAAAGATAACTCTTTGTTGTGTTTGGCTTGACTTAACTCAGCAATAAGTGAATCATTAGATTGTTTTTGAGCAGGCTAACAAAATGAAACAATCAGGGCTAAAAAAGAAAATATGTTTTGGCATTTTTGAATAACCAAAAACACCATTTAATCAAATAAATTTAATGGTAGCTTAAAGGATGTAATGCTCAAAAATATAGGGTGTCTGTTTAAGAAACAAGTCTAATTAAGAAAATTAAGCCGCTTTAAAGACGTAAATTACACTGGAGTAGTCATTTGCCGTCTTTGCCTTTAAATTTGATTTAAGGCCTGTTAAAAAGGCTTTTACATAGTTAATTTTCCCGGTCATATACTTTTCACTTAACATACTTACATAAAAACTGTCGAATTTCATTGGCCTTGTTTCGCTTAAAGAAAATCCATATTTAGATAGTAGTTTTTGAATAGTACTAATTTCGAAATGATATAAATGTCGAGGCACATCATAGGCTGCCCAAAATTCTTTATAATGTTGGGCATCAAAACTAGTGTAATTTGGAACTGCTATAACTAGAGCGCCCCCCTTATTTAATCTCTCCCTGAAGAAAGTTAGGGTTTCATCCAAGTCGGTAACATGCTCTAAAACGTGCCACAATGTTATTACATCAAACTTTTGGTTGTTGGTATAAGTATTTACCCTTTCTTTGTCAGAAAACACATTTAAACCCATTTCTGTGCCTAATTTACGGGCTCCATCATCCGGTTCCATCCCATAGGCTTTCCAACCTTTATCTTGACAAACTTTTAAAAACATGCCGGTACCACAACCATAATCCAAAACTGTTCCACGTGAAACATGTTTTTGGATTAGCTTTAACTTTGCTTTTAGCGTGTAATTTCTAACGAACTTATAGGCTTTAGATATTATCCCTCTGTTTGTATTCGAATGAGAAATATAATCCTCGCTTTTATAATATTTTGACAAATCCTCTAGGTCAGGGATAGGATTTGTAAATTTAAAACAACACTTATCACACGAAACTAGGTTGAAGTTTTCTTGACTAACCGTATAGTCCTTACAGGTTAAAAAAGGCTTAAAACTGGTTGATCCACATACCGGACATTTTGAGATTTGCTTCATATTATATTAACTACAGTGTTATTTCTAAACTCAGGTTTTATTTCATTCATGTCTTAGTTTTACTTCTTAAATTGAATTGTTTCACGTGGAACATGGTTTTGTATCAAGAGGCTATACACCTGTGTATCAAGAAAGTTTCCTTTGTAAAAGTAATCTTCTTTAAAACAACCTTCCAAAACAAAATTATTAGCCAACAACAACTTCTTGGAGCCTATGTTTAATGGATTGATTCTTGCTTCAAGAGAATGACAACCCAAATTATTAAAAGCAAAATCTAGTAAAATTGGTAGACAATTACTCATGTGTCCTATTTTCCAATAGGCCTTAAAGAGAACATAACCGATTTCTGCTCGCGCGTTTCTTCTATCAAGCTTTAAACCAAAATTACCAATCAAAACATTGTCTAAATAAATAAACCACCAAAGAGAATTACTTATGGAATCAGGCGAATGCATTTGATCAATCAAACTCAAGATCTCTTCGTCTGTTTCAACTTCTTTATCTAAAGCAAGCATGATATCATAATCTCTTCTGAAAAGCGCAAGTTTTTCAAAGTCCGAATTTTGAATTAAATTAAATGAGTAATTGGAATATGGAGGAATCTCAAAATGTTTCACGTGGAACGTTTAATATGTTTAAGCCGGATTATCAATACAACTATTATTAATAACAAAAAAAGTATTATACCTGCAAATATGACTATGTAATTAGTATTCGGCCTTGTATCATCTTCTTTTGTGCTTCTTAAACTCAGTTCATTTGGACTATTTTGAATCGAATCTGTGTTGAGTAATTTATTTAAAAGCATGCTCTTTTGTTTCACAAGTTGATTATATCTTAATGAGGATAAACTATCATTGAATATGATAAATCTACTCGCATACTCATATGCCTTCTTATAATCACCAAAATTATAATATAAGCGCGCAAGATAGTTTGAGCAAGAAGACATGAGCTTAGGATTCGCCAATCTATTTGACAAATTATAAGCATCCTGAAAATATTTTACAGATTCGGATAAATTCTTCATCTCGAAGTAAACCAAACCAAGACACTTTCCGCTTAAAGCGATTCCGTGCAAATCATTAAGTTCTTTGAAAAGTTGATAAGAGCTTCTAGCATAAACCAAAGCCGAATCATATTTAAAATCCTTTAAATAAAAACTGCTCAAATTAGAGTAGGCATTAGCTAATCCGGATAAACGATTGATTGATCTTCCGAGCTTTATTGATTGATAAACATAATCATATGCTTTTTCCTTCTCTCCTTTTATAAAATACATTGTAGCCAATGCATTATAGCTAGTTGCCATACCCAAAGTGTCTTTAAGTTTAAGTCTAATTTCTAAAGCTTTTTTGGTATGTATAAACGCTGAAGAAGAATCTAAAAGATCATTATAATAAGCCGCTAAATTGCTATGTATTGTTACTTCGAGAGGTCCATTCTTAGACGCTTCCGATAATTTTAATGCTTTAGTGTAATACTTTAATGACACAACAAAATCTCCTGTGTTATAAGCCAAATACCCTAAGTTGTTGGCTGTTACACCAGCATTAAAGTAATCATTAATGTCGAGTTGCAAATCTAATGCTTTGAAATACAAAGACATAGCAGAGTCGTTTTTGCCAATGGACTCGAAATAATAACCTAAGTTGTTTTTTGCATAAGCTATACATGAATTGTAAAACCTATTTTGTTGTTTAATTAGGAGTTGCTTCTGAGAAATTAATAATAGCTCATTATTGTAAACTAACCAAACTTTAGCTTGGCTTTCGTTCTCAATTTCTTTTGATAAGTAAACGCACTTTAGGCTATCATCATTTATTTTACTTAATTGCTTAATAACATTGTTTTGTGCAAAACAAAGAAATGGTATAATAAAACAAATATAGAGTAGGGTTCGAATAGCTGTCAAATTAATGGAATTAATTCCTTGCAAGCATTATATTTAAAATTTATTATTAAACGTTTCTTGTTTATAAGCATTTAAACTTGTTTGTGGTTATTGGTTTATACAATAAGCCTTTCAAAACAGTTAAACATATAGTATCTTTAATTGCATTTACAAACTAATAAAAACAAATTAAAGCATGCGATTCGTTTTTATTCTTATTTCCTTGCAAATTTATCATTCAGTAAATGGTCAAAGTCTCAAATCTTTAAATCTTAATGGCCATTATGGGTTTATTTTTGTGCATAGCAAAGATGTAGAGAACACAGCGGGATCAAGACCGATAGGGCTTTCAGTGGAATACAGCAAGCTTAAATTTGATTCTATTTCATTCAATTACGCCCGTTGCTATCCAAAAACAGGTTTTGGTTTGGTGTACTTTAATTATGATAATCATGTGCTAGGGCATTCAGTCAGCACAAATTATTTTATAGAACCAAACATATTAATATCAAAGCGTACAATGTTTGCGCCAAGGGGTAGTGTAGGATTGTCGTTTTTAACCAATCCTTATCATCATATCAAAAACCCAAACAATAACAGTTATAGCTTGCCAATAAGTGTTTTTCTGCAAGTTGGCCTAATTACTAATCACCAATTAAGTAAAAGAATTGGCTTGAATTTAAGTGCTAACTATCTACATATTTCAAACGGTGGAATAAAAGACCCAAACAAAGGCATTAACTGGATGTCTGCATGTATAGGTGTTGGCTATAAGCTTAACAACGATGAGTTTAAAAAACAAACTTATTCAACAGAAATAAGAACTCAAAAAATAAATCGGTTTGAAATTGGCTTATATTCCTCAAGTAAGATTGTATCTAAGGGTGAAAAACAGCGCTATTTTGTGCCTGGAATATTTACTGCTTATCACAAACAACTAAACAATCTGCACAGTATTGGTCTGTTTGCAGATTTACATTTTGATTATTCTTTAGCAGAAAAACAAAATAGAACTAATGAGGCATTACACTATCATTTTGCATCTTTGGCAATTGATCATTCGTTTTTGATGGGCCGATTTAAGTTTTGGCAACAAGCCGGCTATTATTTTCTTGAACCGGACGAACGCTTTATCAAATGGTATCATCGTTGGGGTTTAAATTATCAAATAACAAAGCATATTGCCCTTGGAGGAAGCGTAAAGGCACATTTGCATGTAGCACATTTCGCAGATTTAAGAATAAGCTACAGTTTTCCTATCAATAAGAACCGATCATTAAATTATGTGCGTCCCGTATAACAAGAATCTACAAATCATATAACATAGGTGTCTATAGACATTATGTAGCATAAGATTATTATAAAATAAATTTTATCAACCTTAATAAGTCAATTTGTATTAAATAAATAACAAGGTCTTTTTGCAAATTTGGTAATGATGATTTTATGCATTTTAGAAAGAGGTTAGCCGCTCTAAGTTATTAAAAAACAATCGTTAACAAGTTCAGTAACGGCACATCAAAAGAAAGCATGAAGTATGTAATTTAAACCTATGAAAAAATTAATTATTTCAGCGTTCATTTTTCTTTCAAGTGTATTGCTCATAAACGCACAAGAAATAGACGTAAGTAAATGGCCAAGACCTCAGCAAAAATACTTTGAAAGTGCAAATGTTTTTTATGAAGAAAAACTTTATGCTTTTGCTTATGAACGTTATGACTCTTTATTGAGACTTCATCCGAATGACTTATATTTAAAATACCTAACCGGTATTTGTGCGATATACATTTCAGACAAACACAAGGTAGCTGAAAAATATTTAAATGATGTAAAAATAAGAGATAAAAAAGCTATTGATTTAGATTATTATTATGCCATTTTATATCATAAAACTTATCAGTTTGAAAAATCAAAAGAAATAATTGCAAGTTTATTAAAAAACGGAAAGTTAAAAAACGACCAAATTAAAACATTAAAGCTAACAGATAAATACAATGATAATGCTTTAACTCTCGTTAGCAATCCTGTTAAAGTAAACATACAAAACGTAGGCGCACCATTAAATTCTAATGCTGCAGAATATGCGCCAATATTAACCGCTGATGAAGAGAATATGTTTATCACCTATAGAGGTATCAAAAGCCTGGGTGGATTAAGAGATTTATTAGGCAGGCCAAACCCACAGGGGATACACTTTGAAGACATCTTATTATCACAGAAAAAAAACGGTGCTTGGTCAGAGCCTAGAACACTACAAAACATTAACACAGTTTCAAATGATGCTGTAATCGCTATTAGTAACGACGGACAGAAACTCATGATCTTTAGGGCCAATGAAGAGGACGGAGGAGACATTTATGAATGTAAGCTAATGGGCACAGAATACTCGCAACCGGAAAAGCTTAAAGGAGATGTTAACTCTAAAAGCTGGGAAGGAAGTATCACTATGTCGTCTTCTCAACGTAAAATTATTTTTGCAAGTGAGCGCTCAGGTGGATTTGGAGGAAGGGACTTGTACGAAGCAACATTCATGGAAGATGGTTCATGGGGAAAAGTTAAAAATCTGGGTAAAACTGTAAACACAGAATTTGATGATGACGCACCATTTTTACATCCCGACGGAAGAACTTTAGTGTTTAGTTCTATGGGACACAATAGCATGGGCGGATATGATATTTTTATGTCGGACTTAGATGAAATAGATAGTGTTTGGAAAGCGCCTGTTAATCTTGGATACCCGCTAAACACAACAGATGATGATATTTACTATGTACTGTCTGCTGATGGTAAAAAAGGTTACTTTTCAAGTGCTAGAGAGGGTGGCTTGGGAGATAAGGATATTTACGTTGTAGAACCCGGAATTGGTTCAAAAAAATCAATTCTAACGGTGATTAAAGGTAGATTAAAAGAAAACGGTCAACCATACTATGGCAAGATTCAAGTATTTTTAGAAAACGGAAGGCCTTTTGGTCAATTTAATTCCAACGCCTCTTCAGGTAACTACCTTGTTAGTTTGCCCTCTGGCTACAATTATAAAATTAACTACTATCATCCTGTATTAGGTGATAGATCATATAATATTCAAACCTCTAAGGTGACAGGCTACGCAGAAAAAATTATAAATATCAATTTTGGTGATGGAGATACAATACCTAGAAATAAAACTATAGAAATTACAGATGCTGACTCGGTTAAAAAAAGCTTAGATCCAAGTATGTTTGAAAACACTTCAGGAGGAGGAAATATGGCATCTACCGGCACCGTTAACACATCAACAAATGAAACAAATGCAGCCAACGCAACTGCAACAAATAACACTGGAGAAACACCAAGGGCAAGATTAAAAAATAAAATAGGAACAAAAACATTACCTGGTTTAAGTTATTACGTACAAGTTGGTGCTTACCGTAAACCGCAAAACTTTAATAGCACTAAACTTAGTCGCTACGGTGGGAGTAAACAAACCGAGGTGATTAATGGTGACATACAAGTTATTGTAGTAAACAAAAGTTTTAACACCTGGCAAGAAGCAGATGATTACTTAATTCAAGTTAGAAACCTTGGATATTCAGATGCGTTTTTAACTGCCAACTATAATGGAAAACGCGTGTATTTGATAGAACTGTTAAACGAAAAAATATTTGAAAACTCGGGAGTTAATTAAGTTGGTAATAATATAAATCCAATTTATGCATTAGAACGCGAAGCATGAGCCGAACTAACTGCATTAGTTGGGTTTATCCTGCTTATTGCAGGCAAGCCCGATTTAGAAAATCACCTTTTGGGTATACCAATGTGAAAAAATAATTATGCCAATAATTATTTTTGCTACAGTGGTTTATACCGAT
>B570J29032_109959401_pt1 | contig 24445 bp, 26 predicted proteins | sample LakMenEpi16Nov12_FD_29032 | JGI IMG/M metagenome (IMG submission 29032) | reverse complement strand
GATGCTGGAATTTCATCTGATTTAATGGCTATTGACATCAGAAGTGCTTTATATTTCTTTGGTGAAATTACGGGCGAAGTAACTAACGATGAGTTACTTGGCAATATTTTTGCTAATTTCTGTATCGGAAAGTAATAATACTATTACTTAATATAAAACAATCTGACTTAATCTATACAAATCCTTATATTATAAGACTTTATATAGTACTTAAAATTATTTTTATTAATATCTACTTGTATATAATAATATAAAAATTGTATCTTTGATGTATCTTAATGCTTCAGGGTACAATTATTTACATAAATAATATATTATTACGATACTTCCTGTTACATTATGTTACAAATTTTTACAATAATTTATACAAATGAGCAGCAACATTATAATACCCAAAATTTGTTTAGAGTGTAATAAAGGTTTTATTGCTAAAACTACCGTTACAAAGTTCTGCTCACAAAAATGTGCAGCAAAAGCATACAAGAAAAAAAAGAAATCTCAAAAAATAGCAAATACTCAAAAAATTGAATATGAGAAATCAGTAGGAATAAATATGCAGTTAATTCAATCTAAAGAGTATTTAAGTATTAAAGAGACTTGCTTACTACTTGGAATTAGTAGAATGAGTTTATATAGGTACATAAAGAACAAGACGATTGCTACTTCTAATATTGGGGGAAAAGTAATAATAAAAAAACAAGTAATTAACGACATAATAAAATAGAAAATGGGAGTTCATTTAAGAAAAAAGAAAATAGCCAATGGGAGAGAAAGTTTGTTTTTAGACTTTTATCCCCCAATAAAAGGAAGCAATGGAAAATTTACACGTAGAGAATATCTAAACAGATATATTTATGAAAAACCAAAAACAGCAGAACAAAAACGCCATAATCAAGAGAATATTAATTTTGCTGAAGGAGTTAAAAATAAAAGGGAAAAAGACATATTAAATGAGCAAGATGGAATTTTCAATTCTCAAAACAAGAAACGAGACTTTTTAGTTTTTTTTCAACATTTGTGCGAAAAACGTAGAGAAAGTGATGGTAATTACGGTAATTGGTTAAGCGCATTAAAATACTTGAATGACTTCACTAACGGAAAATGTGTAATGGGAGATATAACTGAAGATTTTTGTAATAAATTTAAAGAATACCTTTTACATGCTGACCGATTAAACACAGTTAAAGGCTTAAGGCTATCTCAAAACTCTGCATTAAGTTACTTCAATAAATTTCGGTGTGCCATCAACGAAGCATTTGATGGAAGACAATTAAATGAAAATCCATTACGTCACATTAAGGGAATCAAACAAAAAGAAACTAAGAGAGAGTTTTTAACACAAGAAGAACTTCAAATTCTGGCACAAACAGAATGTGATTCAATAGCATTAAAAAATTTAGCCCTTTTTTCTGCGCTTACAGGGTTAAGATGGTCTGATATTAAGAGTTTAAAATGGATTGATATTCAACAAACAGCAAAAGGTTATTTTATACATATCATTCAAAAGAAAACTTTAGACGTTATTATGCACCCAATAAGCGAAACAGCAGTTAAACTACTTGGGGTAAAAGGAAAACCAAATGAACTAATTTTTGGAGGTTTAAAGTATTCAGATAGTAATAATGACAAGATTAAAAGATGGATATTAAGAGCAGGTATCCACAAAAAAATAACACTACATAACTTTCGTCATACCTATGCAACTTTACTTCTAAATAAGGGTGTCGACATATATACTGTTTCTAAAATGCTCGGTCATAAAAAAATTGAGACAACAATGATTTATGCAAAAGTATTAAGCGAAACAAAGGTAAATGCAGCAAATTTAATTTATATTGAGTTATGACAGAAGATAGTCACCTTAGAACATCATACAGACACGTATATGATGTTGATGCATTTGAAATTCTCGATAGAATGAAAGAGAAATACAAGTCAAATAATAATATTATATCAGTGAAATCTTTAAAATTTGAAGAAGATAATTTAGTTAAATTTTTGATTGAAGAAGGCTTCAATGAGGTTGAAAATCAAAAAAATAGAAATTTTATTCTTCCTTCTAATTATAATTTGTACAATAAATTTCTTAGTTATAAATTATTGACTATGGATGTGTTTAAAATTGAACCATTATTATCTTATCAGTCTGTATTATTCTTGGGTAATGAATATGCATCTAAAGATAATTTTATTGGACTTCTTGAGTTTTTAATTTATGATATTGTTAAAGAAAAGGTATTGCCAAATGAGCAAATACGGTTAGAGAAAATGGTTAATTGGCTTGAAAGAAACAGAACATTTTTAAATAAGAAAGCATATTATAAAACTCCAAGGATAAATGATTCAGAAAATAAGAGAATAGTTACTATGGATACTGATTTTGCAAATGTATTTTTTGAAAAATTTAAAGTCTTTTTTAAAGGACAAGAAACTGAATTATTTGATTTTTTAATTAACAATGAGTCAACAGAATTATTGAACTTCAATGGAAAATCGAATCAATTGGCGGAGTTATTCAAAAGATTAAGATATAATTCAAAAATTCAAGTTTCCAGCATTAAAGAATTAGCAAATTGGATAGTTAAACATTTTACTGCAAAGAACAAACAAAAGGAATTTGTGGAATTAAAAATTAATACTATATCTCAAGTATTAAGTAAACCAAAAGCAGAACCAATAAAAACAAAAAGGATTTTATTAGATGTAGCAGAATTTATCCCCCAAAATCAAAGAAAAGAAAAATAATTATTTAATAAAAGAAAAAACAATACCCTAAACAATACCCTAAAAATTTAGGTTATTGTTTAGGGTATTTCGCGCTCATTAATTTTGTGTCATATTTATTCATAACATTTAAATTTAATCAAAATGAACAAAGAGCAAGTACCAGTAAGTGACTTACTACCACAGATTTTCCATCACATTAACGTGGTGGTTCGTTCCTCCGTTAAAGAAGCAATGGAACAAATTTCAAAAAACAAATCATCCAAAGAACCAAATATGGATGAGGATTTTCTTTCGGCTGAACAAGCGGCATCATTTTTAAAAATCAAACTTAATACTATTTATTCTAAAGTGGAGAAAGGAGAATTACCTTATTCCCGCAGCGGCAAACGTAAACTGCTTTTTTCAAAAAAAGAGTTAGAGAGATATATTGCTAACAGAAAGGTAAAAAGCAACGATGAGATAAAAGAAGAAGTAGAAAATTATATTGGTAAGAAATAATGAGCGACATTAAAGACGATAATTCAGAAAGAAAAATAACTTCTGAAGGTTTAAAAAAAGAGATTGAGGGGTTAGCAAAAAATACTATTATATATTCGGAATCGTTATCAAAAATAATGTTGACAACAGAAAAAATTAAAAAAATAAAAGAAAGCGATATACGATTTGCAGACCCAATATTAAGGCAAAATGATAATGCTATAATATTTCCGCACACAATCAATGTTATACAGGGACAAGCAGGTGTTCACAAAAGTAGATTAGCCGAATTTATATGTGCTGCTATGTTAAAGCGAAACGGATTTAACAAAGAATTATTAGGCTACAAACGGGAAAACTTTGAAGCAAACAATACTGTTGTATACGTAGATACTGAAAGAAACCAATCGGAGCAATTTCCTTACGCTTTACAATGTATTCAAATTAAAGCAGGGTATGACAAAAAAGACCATCCCGAAAATTTTAAATACATATCTCTATTAGAAATAACCCGTAAAGAAAGATTTGCAGTTTTAGATGAGTACCTAAAATTATTAAAACAAGAAACCGAAAATCCACTCTTTATTGTTCTGGATGTTTCAACAGATTGTATTGAAGACTTCAATAAAACTGATAAGAGTATGGAGTTGATAGATTTAATGAATGTAGCAATAAACGAACATAATGTTGTGTTTCTATGCTTAATCCACGAAAATCCAAAAAGCGAAAAAGCAAGAGGGCATTTTGGAACTGAATTAATGAATAAGGCAAGTACGGTCATACAAGTTTCTTATGAAAAAGATACTAAACAAAGAGATACCAATTTAATTAAGATAAGATACCTAAAATGCAGAAGTACTGCCCGACACGAACCTTTTTTTGCATTATATTCAGAAGAACAAAAAGGGTTGGTTTTAGCAAGTAAAGACGATATTCAAGAAGTTATGAGTGGTAAAAAACAAAAGGCTGATTTGGAGTTGGTTTGTGAACTTTTGGAAATGTATTTAGGAGATTCCACCTATTTAACCCGAAGAGAATTGCTGGACAAACTTATTGAAGAATTGGATGCTTCTGAAAAAACTATTGAAGATAGGCTTAAAGAAATTTTCATCAACAAAAGAACACTTCTTAATCAAAATGGTCAAGAGTGCTTCTTGGAGAAAGATAAAAGTGAAAAAGTAATGAGATATTTTTTATGCAAAAAATAAGCACTATAACCAATGTTTGTAATTGCAAAGAAACTTTGTAAATCAATTTACAATGATTGTATCCTTGTAAGGCCTTATATAGGCGATTGCAATTACAAACATATAAGACTAATTTTATGACAGATTATAAATTAAATAGTAAAAACCGTTTTAATGTTAAAAGTTGCCCTTGTGGAAAGGGAAATAATGATGGGAAATTTGTACCATTTGATGATTTCATAAAATTTGGATTTTGCCATTCTTGCGGAGAAACATTTCTGCCTAATATACAATCGAAAACTGAAATTGGCTATTACCATTCACAAAATAGAGAAGAAAAAATTATTTATATACCTTCAAACTACTTAGACAAAAGCATCAGTAATATTTACGCAAACAATTTTGTAAATTTTTTAAAAGTACAATTCGGAATTGAAGATACTAAAAGTGTTATTGAATTATATAAAATTGGAAGTTCAAATAATTGGAATGGTGCAAATATATTTTGGTATATAGACAAGGATAATAATGTTAGAACTGGTAAAATAATGTTATACAATAATGATAGTGGCAAACGTATAAAAGTTCCATACAATCACATAACTTGGGTACATAAAAAACTTAAAATACCAAATGAAAATATCCGTAAGTGTCTTTTTGGCGAACATTTACTTCCGATTTATCCGAATAGACCTATTGCTTTAGTAGAGAGCGAAAAAACAGCAATTATCGCAAGTTTGTTTTTTCAAGATTTTATTTGGATGGCGACGGGTGGTATTAGCAATTTATCATCTAAATATTTAGAACCATTAAAGAATCGAAAAATCATTTTGTTTCCTGATATTGGTGCTTATGATTTATGGATGGAAAAAACTAAAAAACTTGAAAAGAGTTTCGATATTAAAGTTTCTAAATATTTAGAAGATAATGCTTCAATTGATGATAAAAGAGAAAAATATGATGTCGCAGATTTTATTTTAAATTTTAGAAAAAAATCATCTTAATGTATTTCACCGCGTATTAAAATAAAATAAATGCGATTGTTAATAACTTTTATGCACTTATTATTCACATTAAAACAAATTAAAACACATTTTCAAAATTAAGCAATTTAACCCTATTGGGTAAGTCTATTTTACATCATATCTTTGAGTAAAAACATATAGATTATGATTAGAAAAGACTTATTTACAGGTGAACCATTTGTTCCAAAAAGAATTAATCAGCGCTTTGCAAATTCATTTAACCGTATATCTTATTACAACAAAAAAGCTAATGAATTGAGACATAGTGCAGCATTTATAAACAAACCTTTGCATATTAACCTCCGAATACTTAACGAACTTATGGTTGGAGAAAATGAAAAAATATTTTTCAAGCAGTACCTTTTGGGAAAAGGTTTTTCATTTAACGTTCATAATAATGTTAAAAAGCACGATGGGAAAAACCACTATGCTGTTTATGACTATGTAATTATTACTTTAACTAATGAACAAATTAAAATAATAAAAAAATGATAGATTTCACAACATTAGAAGCGAACCCTATTCCACCTCCAATTTCAGATTTGCAAAAACAAAATGTAATACTTAATGGAAAAAACAAAGTGTTTGAAAAAATTATTTTCGGTGTTATTGCAACAAGTGCATTGGTATTGATTTATCATGTGATTAAAACTTCTTACCCAAGAGAAAATGAAAAAGACTAATATAGGAAGTATAAACCAAATCTTAAAGGAAGAATTGCATAAAGACAAGTATGTAAAAACGACTATATACATTGCAGCAGGTGTTGTTGGGTTATTTGCTTTAGGCTTCGTTTTAAAGGCTTTAAATTATGCTCTGCATAACTACAAAGCATTAAATAGAACATTAAAATCATAAATTTATGGAAAATATTAATGATTCAAATCACAAGTCGCCATCTATTGCCGCGTTTCCAAAAGTCGGTAAACAAATGAAAATCAAAAGATTAGATTTTTGCAATATACCTCTGATTTAGCATATAAATTTGACCTTTATGAAGAAGTGTAAAGCAGTCACAAAACTCGTCCCGTGAAGCATGAACTGTTGATGAAACTTCGTGAGGGAGAGTATTCGTCTATTATTGTTTATAAATTGGATAGATTTGCGAGGTCATCAAGAGAACTTATTCTTGAGATACAGGAGTTAGTTGATAATGGTATCGGATTGATATCGATTTCAGAAGTTCTATGGGGAGATTATATTTCCAAATTTAGCAGCCTTTGCAGAATTTGAAAGTAGTCTAATTTATAAAAGAACAAAAGTACAAGGAACAATACTTTGCAGACCGAAAGGTAGTAAAGATTCCAAACCAAGACCAAAGAGTGGCTATTTGACGCGTGAATTGAATAAACGTAGAAGCAAAGAAAAAAAGGAAAATTATAAGTCTATTGACAGTTGCATTTATTAAAAACCTACATATTTCATTTTTTGCTTTATTGGTAATTTTAAAATTTCATTTTCAATATTAACTCTTACGGATTCAAAATTAACATTAGGGTATTGAATATTTTTATTTATTATGTTGTCGATAATACGACAAACATTAGCATCGTGTAAATCGTCAGCAAAAAGTGTACTGATTATTCCAGATATGAGCGAAAACGCTGTCAGCATAATACTAAATAAAATACCATTTCTTATTTCATTAGGAATCAATGCCAAAATATGGGATATGACCGAAGGCAAAACTGATGAACAATTAAAATTTGAAGGGATTTACAATAATGATTTAGAAGACGTTTTTAGAGAAATCAATACTATATAATTAATTTGCAAAATTAATCTTCATGAGTTATAAAACAAAAAACACAATTCGTAATTATTTTTATTTATTGTAAAAAAATATTACTTTTACAACAATGAAAATACTAAACATCATATTATCAATATATATAATTATGCTTACTGCCTATCCTTGTGCAGATAATCATAATGATGCTTTAGTGAAATCTTCACACACACAAACAAGCTCACATCATAATCACTCACACGATGAAGAAACAGATTTATGTTCTCCTTTTTGTGTTTGCAATTGTTGTGGTCAACAAACATTAAGCTTTTTTGAAATACAATCCTTTCAATTTTTAGTACAATTTCAAGAAATAAAAACTTCTATTTCTTTTTATAAGTCAACTTCTTTTTCAAATTTCTTCGGAAGTATTTGGCAACCACCTCAGTTAGTATAATGAAGCCCGAGTAATTTCGGGTTAATAAGTTGTGTCTTTTAAGTAACTTAAAAAGAAAAACAGTTATCTGTTTATTAATTCATTATACAATAAAAATGTTAGATAAAATCATTCATTTTAGTATCAATAATAAATTTATTATTGGACTTTTTACACTCGTATTAGTTATCGTTGGTAGTTATTCATTATATACTTTACCAATTGATGCGTTACCAGATATTACAAACAATCAAGTACAAATAATTACGAGTTCACCTACTTTGGCAACCCAAGAAGTAGAGCAATTTATCACTTATCCAATAGAACAATCAGTTAAATCAATTCCTGATATTGTTGAACTTCGTTCAATAAGTCGTTTTGGTTTAAGTGTTGTAACAGTAGTATTTAAAGAAGAAGTAGATATTTATTGGGCAAGAGCACAAATTACTGAACGAATAAAAGAAGCCGAAAACACCATACCAAAAGGAGTCGGTACACCTGAAATGGCTCCAGTTAGTACAGGATTGGGTGAAATATACCAATATGTAGTATTTCCAAAAAAAGGGTATGAAGAAAAATACAACGCAACCGATTTAAGAACAATTCAAGATTGGATTATAAAACCCCAATTAATTGGGACAAAAGGTGTTGCTGAAGTGAATACACTTGGTGGAAATCTTAAACAATATGAAATTGCTGTTCAGCCAGATAAACTGAAAAGTATGAATACTACAATTACCGAAATTTTTGATGCGTTAGAAAATAACAATGAAAATACAGGTGGTGCATACATTGATAAAAAGCCTTATGCTTATTTCATTCGTGGTGTGGGAATGGTAAATGGTATTGAAGACATCAATAAAATTGTAGTTAAAAATCAAAATGGAATTCCAATTCTTATTCGTGATGTTGCAAAGGTTCAAATAGGTAGTAGTATCAGATATGGAGCAGTTACAAAAGATGGAAAAGGCGAAGAAGTATCAGGAATGGTAATGATGCTTAAAGGCGAAAATAGTGGTGAAGTTGTTAAAACAGTCAAAGAAAAAATGGAACAAATCAAAAAATCACTTCCTGAAGGTGTAGAAATTGAGGCGTTTATGGATAGAACAGTTTTAGTGGATAAAGCCATTAGTACTGTTCAAACCAATCTTATTGAAGGTGCATTAATTGTAATTTTCATTTTAGTATTACTTCTTGGTAATTGGAGAGCAGGTTTAGTAGTAGCTTCGGTTATTCCATTAGCTTTATTATTTGCCATTTCAATGATGAAACTTTTCGGAGTGAGTGGAAATTTAATGAGTTTGGGAGCAATCGATTTTGGATTAATCGTTGATGGTGCTGTTATTATTGTAGAAGCAATAATTCATCGACTCCAAGTCAGTAATAAAGGTAAACTCACCCCACAAGAAATGAATGATGAAGTGTATAAAGCATCTGCAAAAATTAGAAGTAGTGCCGCTTTTGGTGAAATAATAATTTTGATAGTATATCTGCCAATTTTAGCCTTAGTAGGAATCGAAGGGAAAATGTTTGGTCCAATGGCACAAACTGTTTCATTTGCCATATTAGGAGCATTTATATTGTCATTAACTTATGTTCCAATGATGTCTGCTTTGGCATTAAAAAAAGAAACAGGACATAAAAAGAATTTTAGTGATAAAATAATAGATTCCATTTACAATTTCTATACGCCAATTTTAGAAAAAGCATTACGAGTTAAAGCTGCTATTATTGGTATAGCTATTACGTTATTTATAGGTTCGTTAGTCTTATTTAACACATTAGGTGGCGAGTTCATTCCCACACTTGATGAAGGTGATATTGCTACGCATTTGATTATAGCTTCAGGTAGTTCTTTATCACAAGAAGTTGATGCAACAACAAAAGCAGAACAAATTTTAAGAGACAAATTTCCTGAAATTAAAATGATAGTAACCAAAATTGGTTCGGCTGAAATTCCTACTGACCCAATGCCTATTGAAGCAGGTGATATGATTATCCTCTTGAAAGATAAAAGTGAATGGACATCAGCTGAAACCAAAGAGGAATTAATGGAAAAAATGGAACACGCTTTGTCTGATATTCCAGGTGCATTTACAGAGTTTTCTCAACCAATTCAAATGCGTTTTAATGAGCTAATGACAGGTGTAAGAAGTGATGTTGCCATTAAAATTTTTGGTGATGATATTGATATGTTAGTCAGCAAAGGTGAAGAAGTAGTTCAGTTAATTAATGGTGTTGAAGGTGTTTCTGATGCTAAAGCAGAACGAGTTGCAGGGTTACCACAAATTACAATTCGTTACAATAAAGACAAATTAGCACTTTACGGTTTAAAAATTGGCGACTTAAACAAAGTAGTCAGAATGGGATTTGCTGGAGAAACGGCAGGTGTTGTTTATGAAGGTGAAAAACGTTTCGATTTAGTTGTACGATTAGATAATGACAGTAGAAAAGATATTGAAAATCTAAAAGCTTTATTTGTAACCTTACCATCAGGTAATCAAATACCTTTAGAACAAATTGCAGATGTAAAATATGAAGATGGACCAATGCAAATTTCTCGTGAAAATGGAAAACGTAGAATTGTCGTAGGTTTCAATGTTCGTGGTGCTGATGTAAAAACGGTTGTAGAAACCATTCAAGCTAAATTAGACGAAAAACTTAAATTACCTGAAGGATATTACACTACTTATGGTGGTCAATTTGAAAATCTTATCGAGGCTAACAAACGACTTTCTGTTGCTGTACCAGTAGCATTAGGTTTAATTTTAGTACTGCTTTATTTTACTTTTAAATCAATCAAACAATCATTATTAATATTTACTGCTATTCCATTATCTGCTATTGGTGGTATTGTTGCCCTTTGGTTACGAGATATGCCATTTAGTATTTCGGCAGGTGTTGGATTTATTGCTCTTTTCGGTGTAGCTGTACTGAATGGTATTGTTTTAATTGGATATTTTAATGAACTTAAAAAGCAAGGTGTGGACAATGTATATGACAGAATAAAAGAAGGTACTAAAGTAAGATTAAGACCTGTTATATTAACCGCTGCTGTTGCTTCACTTGGATTTTTACCAATGGCAATTAGTAGTAGTGCTGGTGCAGAAGTTCAAAAACCATTAGCAACTGTTGTTATAGGTGGGTTAATAACAGCCACTTTACTTACATTAATTGTCCTTCCAATTCTGTATTTGTATTTTGAGAAAGGCATTAAAATCAAAAGAAAAACTATGAATAATTCGGCTTTAGTAATTACATTTTTATTTGGGATATTCGGAGCAAATGCACAGGAAACTCAGAAACTTGATTTAAAACAAGCGCTTGAAATAGGCTTAAAAAATAATCAAAGTATTCAAGCTTCAGAATTAGAAGTAAAAATGCAAACACAATTGCAAAAAACTGCATTTGAACTTCCTAAAACGGAATTGTCAGGAACATTTGGACAGATAAATTCACAAGCTCAAGACAAAAATTTTGGAATCAGTCAAAGTTTTAATCCATTTCAAATAAGTGCTAAAAGAAGTTTACTTGCAGCATATAGTAATGCAAGCGCAACGAAATTAGGTGTTTCAAAACAAGAAGTGACTTATTCTATTAGGCAATCTTGGAATACTTTATTGTTTTATGAAAAACAAAATGCTGTTTTAGAAAAACAAAATACAGTGATGCAAAAATTTGTAAAGTCAGCCAATCTAAAATTTCAAACAGGTGAAACAAATGCTTTAGAAAAAACAATTGCATTAGCGAAACAACAAGAATTAGAACAAAAAATAAAGCAAAATAAAACACAAATCGCCATTGAAAAATCAAAACTAAAAGCAATTTTAGATTTAAAAACCGAATTTATAGCAACGGATACTTCATTTGTTCCTTATCCTGCTATGGCGAAAGTTGATAGTTCAATGGTAAAACAAAATCCAATTGTTCAATTAGCAGATCAACAAGTTAAAATAGCACAAGCCAATCATAAAGTAGAAAAATCAGCATTGTCTCCAGATTTTTCATTAGGTTACTTTTTGCAGTCAATAACTGGTAATCAAGATGTAAACGGATCACCAACATATTATAATAGCACACCTCAATTTCAAGGTGTTGTAATTGGTTTGTCTGTTCCAATATTTGCAGGTAGTAGTATTGCAAGAGCAAAATCTGCAAAAACAAATATTGAACGAGAACAGAAAAATGCCGATTATATAAATCAGCAATTTAAGAGTCATTTAGAGCAACAATCTGAGCAATTAGCTACATATGCTTCATTAATTGATTATTATAAAAATACAGCAGTGCCAAATGCTAATTTAATAATTAAAAATGCAACAAAAGCATATCAAAACGGTGATATTTCATATGTGGAATATGTTCAAAGTTTAGAAACAGCAAGTCAAATTCAATTAAATTATAGCGAAGCGATTTATAATTACAATCAAACTATAATTACAATTCAATACAGTATCAATCAATAATAAAAAGTAAAATGAAAAAATCGAATATAATATATGCATCAATAGTAGGAGCAATAATCCTTGCTATTATTTTATATTTTTCTTTGCGTCATACTGAAGGCGATGGACACGTACATACAGATGGTGAAGCTCATACAGAAGAAAGTCACTCTGAAGAAAAAGAGCCAACAGCAATTAAAGAAGTTGAATTAAATGAAGCTCAGTTTAATGCATCAAGTATAGAATTAGGTACTTTTTCAGATAAAAATTTAAGTGAAGTAATTAAGGCTAACGGCTATACGAAGTTGCCACCACAAAATCAAGCTGATGTATCTGTTTTTACTACAGGAATTGTAAAAACAATAAATGTAATCGAAGGACAAAGAGTAAGTAAAGGACAAACTATTGCTACAATTGAAAGTCCTGAATTTACTAAAATTCAAGAAGCATATCTAACTTCAAAAAGTAATTTAGAGTTTCTAAAATTAGAATTTGAAAGACAAAAAACATTAAGTGATGAAGAAGTAAATTCTAAAAAAGTTTTTCAAAAAACTAAATCAGATTATGAAATTGAAAGAGCAAGGTTTAATTCATTACAAAAGCAATTGAACACTTTGCACATTAGTGGTAACGGAAACACAACTGCAACTGTTCCTGTTATAGCTCCAATTTCAGGAAATATTACAGAAATTTATATTAAAATTGGTAGTAATGTAGAAGCAGGTAAACCCTTAATGAATATAGTTGATAATTCTAAATTACACGTAGATTTATTGGTGTACGAAAAAGATTTATTCAAAGTAAAACAAGGTCAAAATGTTCGTTTTATCCTAACTAATCAAGGTAATAAAGAAATTAATGGAAAAATATTTAGTGTGGGTAAATCATTCGAAAATGAAACAAAATCGGTAGCCGTACACGCTGATATTTCAAACTTTCAACAAAAATTAATACCAGGAATGTATGTAAATGCACTTATCGATGCAGGAGCAAATACAGTTAAAGCTTTACCATCGGAAGCAATTATAAAAGCAGATGGTAGAGAATTTGTTTTTGTTTTAGAAGAAGGTCATAAAGAAGAAGTAGCTCACGATGAAAAAGACGGACATAATCACGAAGATGGAGACAAGCACGAAGAAGCAGAAGGAAAAACATTTCACTTCCAACGTATTGAAGTGAAAACAGGAACTTCACAATTAGGATATACTCAAGTAACATTGCTTCAAAAAATTGAACCAAACGCAAAAATTGTCTTAAAAGGAGCTTACTACATTCAAAGTCATTTACTGAAAAGTGAAGGTGGCGGCGGTCATGAACATTAATAATTTAACTTTAATAAACATAAAAAATGAGGAAATCAATTTTAATAATAGCTTTTGCTATTGCAACATTTAGTACAGTTTCTTGTAACAAAAAAGAAAACTCAGAAGCTACAACTGGACACGAAGGACATAATCACAAAGAAGGAGAAGCTCACAAATTAGCTTATGAATGTCCAATGGATTGTGAAAAAGGTAAAACGTACGATAAAAAAGGAAACTGTCCTGTTTGCAAAATGGAATTAATTGAAGCCAAAGCTGATAGTCACGAAGGTCACGACCATTCAAAAGAAAATCACGAAGGACACGACCATTCAAAAGAGAACCATGACGGACATAATCATTAATCTAATAAATAAAACATGAAGAATTCAATTTTAAAATCATTAGTCTTAGCTGTATCATTATTTTTCTTTTCAAATTTTGTTTCAGCACAGAAAACAACTCAAAAAGTAGTAATAAAAACATTTTTACATTGCGACCATTGTAAAGAATGTGAAACTTGTGGACAAAAATTCAAAACTGAAATGCTTAAAATTAAAGGGGTTAAAATGTATGAGTTAGACGATAAAGCAATGACTTTTACTATTTATTACAATTCAAAGAAAACTACTTTGCAAGCCATTAAAGAAGGTATTTCTAAGTTAGGTTATGATGCAGATGATGTAAAAGCTGACCCAGAAGCTTATGAAAGTTTAGACGGTTGTTGTAAAGCATAGTAATGGAATTCAATATTAAAATGCCAAATAAACTAATTCCTTTTTATCAAAAAGAGTTAGAAGCATTTAAGGATAATTTAGAAAAAGATAATTTGCAGAATGCTTGGTATCATTTAGAACGAGCGCATATTATTGCACAAAAATTTCCGTGTGAACACACATTTGTACATTGGAAAATGTTACAATTTGGCATTAAGATAAAAAGTTCAAAAGAAATTATTGGTCAAATACCACGATTATTGGTAGGAGGTGTAAAATCATTTGTTGGTCAAATTCCAGTAGGTAATACAGGTGGTGCAAATGTGCCACCTTTAAAGGTGATTGAAATACCCGAAGATATTAAAGAAATATTAAATTCTAATTCATAACAATTACATTATGGAACATCAGCACATTTATGACAAAAATGGAAAACAAATTTGTTGCTCGTTTGAAGAAAAAATAAATCAAAGTACGGAACATCATTCCGATGATGACGGACACAACCACGACCATTCAAGAGAGGAGAAATCAACCTTTCTAATGTTTTTACCAGCAATAATAAGTTTCGTTTTATTAATGGTTGCTATTGGTTTTGACAACTATTTTACACAATCTTGGTTTACTGGTTGGGTACGTATAGTTTGGTATATTGTAGCTTATATTCCTGTTGGAATTCCAGTAGTTAAAGAAGCGTTTGAAAGCATTCGAAAAGGTGATGTATTTTCAGAATTTCTATTAATGTCAATTGCAACAATAGGAGCATTTGCAATAGCTGAATTTCCTGAAGGTGTAGCTGTAATGTTATTTTATGCTATTGGAGAAATATTTCAAACATTGGCAGTTCAAAGAGCAAAAGCAAACATCAAAACATTACTCGACCAAAGACCAGACGAAGTTACTATTTTAGAAAATAATGTGGCTAAAACAATCAAAGCATCAAAGGCAAAAATTGGAGATATTATTCAACTCAAAGCAGGTGAAAAATTAGGTTTAGATGGCGAATTACTTTCAGATACAGCTTCATTTAATACAGCAGCACTTACAGGCGAAAGTAAACCAGATACGAAAGCAAAAGGCGAAACTGTTTTAGCAGGAATGATAAACCTTAATTCTGTTTGTCAAGTTAAAGTTACAACCGCTTATACCGATAGTAAACTGTCAAAAATACTCGAAATGGTGCAAGATGCTACAGCTAAAAAAGCACCAACAGAATTATTTATTAGAAAATTCGCAAAAATATATACACCAATTGTAGTTGCTTTGGCAATTGCAATATGTGTTTTACCAATGTTTTTTGTAGAAAATTATCAGTTTAATGATTGGTTATATCGTGCGTTAATTTTCTTGGTTATTTCTTGCCCTTGTGCATTAGTAATTAGTATTCCGTTAGGTTATTTCGGCGGAATTGGAGCAGCTTCTAAAAACGGAATTCTGTTTAAAGGAAGTAATTTTCTCGATGTAATGGCTTCTATTCAAAATGTGGTAATGGACAAAACTGGTACAATGACCGAAGGAGTTTTTAAAGTTCAAGAAGTCGTTTTTAATTCCGATTTTAATAAAGATGAAATACTGCAAATGGTTAATGCTTTAGAAAGTCAAAGTACACATCCAGTGGCAACTGCCATTCATCAATTTGTTGGAAATATTGATAGTACAATTCAGCTTAAAGATGTAGAAGAAATTTCAGGACACGGTTTAAAAGCAAACATAAACGGAAAAGAATTATTAGTGGGTAATTTTAAATTAATGGATAAATTTTCTATTACTTATGATATTGACCCTTCAAGTATAGTTTATACCTTAATTGCGGTTGCATATGATAAAAAATTTGTTGGTTATTTAACTATTGCAGACAGCATCAAAGAAGATGCACAAATCTCCATTGACAAACTAAAAGCCTTAGGTATAAAAACCACAATGCTAAGTGGTGATAAAAATACAGTAGTACAATTTGTAGCTCAAAAACTCGGAATTACAAACGCTTTCGGAGATTTGCTTCCCGAAGATAAAGTAAACAAAGTCAAAGAAATCATTGCTAAAAATGAAACGGTAGCATTTGTTGGTGATGGTGTAAACGATGCGCCAGTAGTTGCTTTAAGTAACGTAGGTATTGCAATGGGTGGTTTAGGAAGCGATGCTACAATAGAAACTGCCGATGTCGTTATTCAAGACGATAAACCAAGTAAAATCCCAATTGCTATAAATATTGGCAAACAAACCAAGAAAATAGTCTGGCAAAATATTATTTTAGCATTTAGTGTTAAAGCAATAGTTTTAATTCTTGGAGCAGGTGGTTTAGCTACAATGTGGGAAGCTGTTTTTGCAGATGTTGGTGTAGCGTTATTAGCTATCTTAAATGCGGTAAGAGTACAGAGAATGAAATTTTAACATCATTTTATTATTAAATAATAAGTTTTTATTAACTTTGCTGTATTATCATTTTTCAAATGAAAAAATACCACATCATATTAGTAGTTCTTTTAAGCATATTCTTTATGCCTGATACTGCTATGGCTTGTGGTAGTGATAATTTGAAACACACTTGTAAAAAAGAGGTTTCATCTACAGAGACAGAGAAAAAGTGTTGTTGTGGTAACGACAGTTCTAAAAGCAAGGAAGATAAAGGATGTAAAGGTGATTGTGGTCATTCAAAATGTGGTTGTTCTTCAACTTGTTCTTCTTCTTCAGTAAGTTTTTTACCAGAAATTATTTTTAAAATTAACTTTATTCGTTATTCTTCAATAGAGAAAGTTAAATTTTCATACACAACTCCATCAATTTCAGATGGTTTTCATTCAATTTGGCTAATACCTAAAATAAGCTAAATTCATTTTTTGACAGCCATTATTGTGTCAAATCCTTAGCTATAAGCTATAATTTTCAAACAGTTTAATGAATAATTTTTGCTTTACAATTATTGTATTGCATTAACTTTTATTTCCAAACTGCTATTTATTCAAATTTATTTTTATCAATCAATCAAAGTGAAATACTTTGATTACTAATACATTATTAAAATGAAAAATTCATTTAAAAATATAATGGTTGCAACTTTCGTATTGCTATCATTTACAATCAATGCACAAATAAAAAATTCAAAAACAGAAACAGTGAAAATCTATGGTAACTGTGGAATGTGCGAAACCAATATTGAAAAAGTAGGAACTATTAAAAAAGTTGCTAAAGTTGACTGGAATCAAGAAACTCAAATGGCAACTCTAACTTATGATACAACTAAAACTAATCAGGACGAAATACTAAAGAGAATTGCATTAGCTGGTTATGATAGTGATAAGTTTCTTGCGCCTGATGATGTTTATAATAATCTTCACGGATGTTGTCAGTATGACAGAGTAGCAAAAGTTCCTGTTAAAGAAGAAACTAAAACTGATGTAACTACTGAAAATCATAATAATCACGGTAACCATACAAAAACACCAAAAACAGAAGTTCAAGAAGTAAACCAACTTAAAGCTGTTTTTGATAATTATTTTGTTGTAAAAGATGCTATGATTTCTTCAGATGGTAATGCTACTTCAATTGCTTCAAAGGAGCTATTTACAGCAATCAGCAATGTTATAATGGAAAAATTAGAAATGGATGTACACGTTGTTTGGATGAAAGTTTTAAATCAAATTAAAGAAGATTCTGAACACATTGCAGATACAAAAGACATTAAGCATCAACGTGAACATTTTACAACATTATCAAAAGATATTTATGCATTGTTAAAAGTTGCAAAATATGATGTACCAGTTTACTTTCAATTCTGTCCAATGTATAATGATGGTAAAGGTGCAAATTGGTTAAGTAAAGAAAATACAATAAAAAATCCTTACTATGGTTCAATGATGTTAAGTTGTGGAAAAACAGTTGAAACTATTAAATAATCTAAAATGAGAAGAATAGTTTTTGCGTTTTTTTTAATTGCTAATATGGCTACTGCACAAATTAATGTTGGCGATTCAATACCGTCAATTACATTGAAAAGCAGTAGTAATAAAGATATAAATATTACATCTTTTAAAGGAAAACATATACTTATTGATTTTTGGGCATCTTGGTGTGCACCATGCCGTTTGGGTAATAAAAAATTAGTCAAGTTATATAATGAAGTGAGTTCAGATAAAATTGAAATTATAGGAATTTCAATTGATACAGATGTAAATAAATGGCTTAAAGCTGTTGAAAAAGATAAAATTAAATTTACTCAATTGATAGATTCCAAAGGTTTTGATGCTGAAACAGCTGTACAATTTGGTGTTGATGAATTGCCTTCAAAATACTTGTTTAATCAAGAAGGTATTCTAATTGCAAAAAATCCAACAGAAGAGGAAATAATAAAATTAATAGAAAAGTAAAATGAAAAAAATAAATAAAGTTTATATAATGGTTGCATCAATGATTTTGATGTTTTCGATAAAAAGTAACGCACAAATTGTAAAAGCTGAAATTAGAGCAACTGGTTTAACATGTTCAATGTGTTCAAATGCGATTAACAAACAACTAAAAGCATTACCTGAAGTAACAAATGTTGAAACAGATTTAAATACAAATACATTCACTGTAACACTTAAAGAAGGAAATGAATTAAGTCCAAAAACATTTAAAGAAAAAGTAGAAAAAGCAGGTTTTTTCATTGGCTCATTAATAATAACTGCAAAATCTGAAACTATTAGTAAAAGTCCTTACATTTTAGTTAATGAGAAAAAAAATAACGCTACGGAAGTTCAATTTCAGATAGTTGACAAAGGGTATGTTACAGAAAAAGAGTTTAAAAAATTATCTAAATCATATAAAGGTATTGCAACTTATGTTGCAAATAGCGAAGATGATTTTCATATTAAAATTTTAAACTAATGAGAAAAGTTTTTTTGTTTTTCATTGCGATATATTGCCAAAATATTTATAGTCAAGAATTATTTGTAATTACCGACCCTGCAAGCAATGTTCCCGCAAATTCACTTGGAGTTAATGTAATGCAGTCACTTTTTAAAGAGGAAATGAAATCAGGTTATAATTATCATTTTATGCCCGAAGTATCATATGGATTAAATAAAAATATAATGTTTCGTGCTTCTGCTTTTGTGAGTAATAGAAATAGCCAATTAGTTACTGAAGGTGGTAGTTTTTATACGAAATATCGTTTTTATTCTACAGATGATTTAAATAGTCATTTCCGATTAGCAGCTTATGGTAGATATAGTTTCAATAATGCCGACATTCATCAAGAACAGATTGAAATTTTAGGACACAATTCAGGTTTTGAAACAGGATTAATAGCTACAAAATTGATTAAAAAAGTTGCAATAAGTTCTTCAATAAGTTTTGAGAAAGCTTTAGATAACAAACCAAGTTATCCATTTCCGGATAATATTGGTGATAATGCAACTAATTATACACTTTCTTTTGGTAAATTGATGTACCCAAAAAAGTACACCAATTATAAGCAAACAAATATTAATTTAATGGTTGAATTTGTTGGACAAACTATTAATGAAAATGGTAAATCATATTTGGATGTAATGCCAGCAGTACAATTCATTTTTAATAGTCAAGCACGTTTGGATTTTGCATACCGTCAAGAGTTAGTAAGTTCTATGATTCGTTCTGCTCCAAATGGCTTTTATTTCAACCTATACTATACTTTTTTCGACTTAAAGAGTAAAAAATAATTTAAAAATATACATATGAAAACACTTTTTTTAACTGCTATTTTAGCAATCACTTTAGTTTCTTGCAATCATAAAACTAAAGAAACGGAAAACAAAACTTCTTTAAATTCAAATGAGATATTTGCTTGTTCAATACACCCAGAAGTCACTGGGAAAAAAGGAGAAGATTGTTCAAAATGTGGAATGGAATTAACTGAACCTGTTGCTCAATCTGAGAACCACAATGACGGAACTCATGTTGATAAGGATAGTACAAAATTACCAAGCAATGAAACTAAAAAAAATGTTGTTGAAACAAAAACAGTTACAACTACGTTTTCAATAAGCGAAATAGTTACAAACTATTTGAAAATTAAAAATTCATTGACGAAGGATGATTCTAATGGTGCCGCAAATGCAGGAAAAATTTTATTCAAAACTTTAAATACAACTGGCACTAATGATTTAACATCAAATCAAAAAAAGGACTATTTAAAAATTGTTACTGAAGCCAAACAAAATACAGAACATATAAAAAACAATACTGGCAAAATTGAACATCAAAGAGAACGTTTTGCTATGCTTAGTAAAAATATGAATGATTTGATTAAAATGTTTGGAGCTAAGCAAAAATTATATCAAGATTATTGTCCAATGTATAATGACGGTAAAGGCGGTATTTGGATTAGTGAAATAAAAGAAATAAGAAATCCATATTATGGTTCTGAAATGTTAAATTGTGGTACAATTAAAGCAACCTATTAATTAATGAAGCTTTATGTAAAAAATATGGTTTGTGACCGATGTAGGTGGGTAGTTAAAACTGAAATTGAAAAGTTAGGTTTTAATGCTAATGTAATTGATTTAGGAGAAGTTGAACTTGAAGCCAACATTGATGCAAAGCAGAAAAATCAAATTAAAATAGCTTTAGAAAATTTTGGTTTTGAATTGATTGATGATAAAAAAAGTAAAATAATTGAAAAAATTAAAACTTTAATTATTGATTTGGTACATCAGAAAAACAATGAACTCTCAACTAATCTTTCGGAATATCTATCAAATCAGTTATCACAAGATTATTCTTCACTTAGTAATTTGTTTTCAGAAGTGGAAGATGTTACTATTGAAAAATACTTTATTAGTCAAAAAATTGAAAAAGTAAAAGAGTTATTGGTCTATGATGAATTAACATTAAGCGAAATTGCTTTTCAACTTAATTATAGCAGTGTGGCATATTTGAGTAATCAGTTTAAAAAAACAACTGGTTTTTCGCCATCACATTACAAACAACTAAAAGACAAAAAGAGAAAACAAATAGAAGATTTATAAATATTACAATTCTTACCCAAAATTTCACAACATTGATGAACTCGTAATTTCAGAACTTTGTATTATAATTTTTAACAATTAAAATTCAAGATTATGACACACCAATATCAAATAACAGGAATGACTTGTAGTAGTTGCGAAGCTAAAGTAAAATCAGCTTTGCTTACAATTGAAAATGTAACAAGTGTTGAAGTTTCAAAAGATACTAATTCAGCAACAATTACAATGGATAAGCATATTGTATTATCAGATTTTCAAAAAGCATTAGACAATAAATGTCAAATTTCTGCTGTAAATCATAGTGAAATTGAAGAACAGGCTAAATCGTGGTTAGAAATCTATAAACCAATTTTATTGATTTTTTTCTACATTAGTTTGATAACAATTCTAATACAACAAAAAAATGTAGACTTCAATTTAAGGGAAGCAATGCAACATTTTATGGCAGGTTTCTTTTTAGTGTTTTCTTTTTTCAAATTGCTTAATTTAAAAGGGTTTGCAGAGAGTTATGTCATGTACGATGTAGTAGCAAGGAAAATTCCAATTTGGGCATACATTTATGCTTTTACAGAGTTAATACTCGGTTTAGCTTTTCTTACTGGTTTTAATCCCTTGATAACAAATAGCGGTACATTTTTAGTAATGAGCGTTAGTATAATTGGAGTATTACAATCTGTACTAAATAAAAAGAAAATTCAATGCGCATGTTTAGGAGTAATATTCAATTTACCAATGAGTACCGTAACAATCATTGAAAATGCTTTAATGATTATAATGAGCGGATTAATGATAATCCACCTAATTTAAAAATGAAACTATTAAAATGGATATACAAAACATTCTTTCAAAAAAACTGTTGCAAATAGTAGTATTACTTTTGACTACTCAAGCTTTGTTTTCTCAAAATATTGTACGATATGATTTATACGTGCGTGATACAATTGTAAATTATTCTGGAAAAGAAAAAAGAGCTATTGCAGTTAATGGTCAAATTCCTATGCCAACACTTACATTTACTGAAGGTGATATTGCCGAAATTTATGTACATAACGAATTGAAAGAAGAAACTTCTTTGCATTGGCACGGACTATTTTTACCTAATAAAGAAGATGGTGTACCTAATTTAACACAAATGCCAATCAAACCTGGTACTACTCATAAATACACTTTTCCAATCATACAAAATGGAACGCATTGGTATCACAGTCATTCAGGCTTACAGGAGCAAATCGGAATGTATGGAATGTTTATTATGAACAAAAAGCAAAATGATAAAACATTCCGAAAAGGAATAGATGATTTACCTACTGTTCCAATAATTTTAAGCGAATGGACTGATTTAAAGCCCGAAAATGTTCATAGAATGTTGCATAATGCTACCGATTGGTTTGCTATTAAAAAAGGAACAACACAAAGCTATACGGAAGCCATAAAGCAAGGTCATTTCAAAACAAAGGTTGCAAATGAATGGAAACGTATGAATGCTATGGATGTAAGTGATGTATATTATGAAAAGTTTCTTATAAATGGTAAAAATGAAAGTCAATTATCGCAATTCAAAGGTGGTGATAAAGTTAGACTTCGTATTGCTAATGGTGGTGCATCATCTTATTTTTGGTTAACCTATGCAGGCGGTAAAATTACTGTAGTTGCCAGTGATGGAAACGATGTTGCACCAGTTGAAGTTGATAGATTGTTAATTGCGGTATCTGAAACTTATGATATTATATTTACAATTCCAGCAGATAATACTTCCTATGAGTTTTTAGCTACCCCTGAAGATAGAACAAAATCGGCATCATTATATTTAGGAAATGGTATCAAACAATTGATTTCTCCTTTACCTAAATTGAAATATTTTGAAGGTATGAAAATGATGAACGGTATGATGAAAATGAATGGAGATTTGGACGATATGGGAATGCAAATGTCATTGAACCAAATGGATATGAATGTAGTGATGTATCCAGAAATAACTGGTGTTTCAAAAACAGAAAACAAGCATACTATGAAAATGGAAGATAATAATTCCAATCAAAATCAATACAATGCAAATGCGTTATCTAATATCACAACGCTTAATTATGCAATGTTAAAAGCCACAGATAAAACAACTTTACCAAAAAATGCACCAGTTAAAGAATTACGTTTTGAATTAACTGGAAATATGAACCGTTATGTTTGGAGTTTAGATAATAAGGTTGTTTCTGAAATTGATAAAATACTGATAAAGAAAGGCGAAAATGTAAGAATTACACTTTATAATGGTTCAATGATGCGTCACCCAATGCACTTGCACGGTCACGATTTCAGAATTATTAATGGTCAGGGAGATTATGCACCTTTAAAAAACATAATGGATTTAATGCCAATGGAAACCAATGTAATTGAGTTCAATGCGAATGTAGAAGGCGATTGGTTTTTTCATTGTCACATTCTTTATCATATGATGGCAGGAATGGGAAGGATTTTTACTTATGAAAACCAAGCTCCAAATCCTCTAATTCCTAATCATAAGTTAGCGCAAAGAAAACTATTTGCCGATGATAGAAAATTTCATTTTATGGCAGAAAATGATTTTGCTACAAATGGAAATGATGGTGAAGCAATGTTAGGAAACACACGTTGGAATATTGGAACAGAATGGCGTTTAGGTTACCAAGAGCATCACGGTTATGAAGTTGAAACCCATATTGGAAGATATGTAGGAAAAATGCAATGGATAATGCCATTTATTGGTTTTGATTGGCGTTATAGAAAAATGGGGATAGACGAACACGAAAGAAATCTTTTTGGTCAAGAAGATACAAAAGACAAACGAGGTGTTTTCAGTGCAGGTCTTGAATATACTTTGCCCATGCTTATTAAAGCACAAGCAGAAGTATTTAATGACGGTAATTTCAGATTACAATTTGAGCGAAAAGACATTCCTGTTTCTAAAAGGGTGCGAATGGGTGCTATGTGGAATTCAGACTTTGAATACATGGCTGATGTAAAATACATTTTTACAAGAAATTTTAGTGCCCGTGTACATTATGATAGCGATATGGGAGCTGGTTTAGGATTGAATTTGAATTATTAAGAACTATATATACTTCTAAGTTAACATCTAAACAACCATTGCAATGAAATAAAAAAAAATCAATTGTTGTTTGTATATGTCTTTTCTTTAAAGGAATTATAAAATTAAATTTTCATTCATTTGTACCTCATTTGTACCTCAAATCAAAAACGGTCTTTAAAATAAATAGTTTAATATTTCTGTATCGGGAAATAATAAAAAAAACACCAATGTAAAGCATATTGGTGTTTTGAATTAGTTGTAAGTCTGTTTTAATCTTAGTCCTCGTGTGCTTCTCCAGAAGTATTTGTTTCTAAACTAGAACCAACAGTTGCATTAGCTCTAATTTCTGTAT
>B570J29032_109959405_pt1 | contig 24630 bp, 37 predicted proteins | sample LakMenEpi16Nov12_FD_29032 | JGI IMG/M metagenome (IMG submission 29032) | reverse complement strand
ACTCTCGCTCTCGCTGCCTAATTAATTAGGTAATGAGTGGGGCGGCATGAGCCTTATTACCAAATCATGCTGACTCCGATATTCGGATACGGTAGCCCCACCAGACATAAATGGGGATGATGATTGTACTCAATCTGACACAGATAATTCTGTTAGTTTTGTTAGCTGTACGATAACAACTAACTAATAATGTAGACGTTTATATTGAACATACTCTGGACTTGGCTTCAATGCCAACGCCTCCACTTAATAAAAATTAAAGGTTGCAAAACGGAATTGACGATACTACAATGTAGTCAGTCTATCTGTAAGGAAGTGTGATAGTTTTTAACTAAGGAGAAGTTTTATGAAGACTTTATTTACTTGTGTCGCTTTGTGTCTTTGTGTTTCAACTGCTAATGCTGGCGAGTGCGTGAATGGTAGCTGCAATCTTCGCAGCCGTACCGTTACCGTAGCCCGTGAGCTTATTAGCGTTCCAGTTGAGGTAACACGACGTACAGTAGAGGCTACACGAAACGTTGGTCGCCGCACTGTGGCTCGCGTTCGAAGCATTGTTCGTTGAAAAGATTCTATATCATAGGAAAAGACACCCCGGAGTGGGCTAGACGGCAGCGTAGATTCCATCACTGCTGGTACACTTTCGGGGATCTTTTCCCTTACCTAATAATTTCAAGGAGGAAATTTATGAAAACTTGTATTTTGACTGCTATGTTTGCTATTATATGTGTGAGCGTTCATGCTGATGGCAATAAGTATTATTCTAAGCCAAAGACTTACAGCTATACAAATCTATTGAGTAATTCCACAGCGCAGGGTGTTGCTGAAATTCAAGCTAATAGGGGTAGTATGGGTCATTGCGGTGGAAATAATGGGTACGAAGGGGTTGGATTTAGTAGTTCAAGTTCTGACGCTGCAATTAGAAATTGCTGCTATTGGGGGCAAAGAACTCCAATTGAGATTGGGGTTGCCCGTGGTCGAAATGGCTGGTATGCTTGTGTAAGGTATCGATAAACAACAAAAAACCCCCAAATTGCTTTGGGGGTAAAATTGCGTAGATTTTACTATTTTGTGCTAATTAGTCTGGATTGTACTCATTTTCGTCAACTACTGATGTTGGGGCAGCATTAACTGTAAAACCAACTGTAAAAGTTTTGCGAAGCGTATTTCCAGCGGCTGCACCAACAGAAGAAGTAATAGAAAAGTTATTAGCCTTAGTCATCACGTTTACACCGCTAGCGTATGCTGGTAAATTAGCGTAGTCATTCTCAACAACCGATAAAAGTGAAAATAGAATCTCTTTAATGTCTTGTAGATTGGCTGGATTACCAGAGCATGATGGTAATTGTGACACTGGAAAAACAGCGTAACCACCTTCATCTGTAGCATAACCGGGGAAAAGATTTGTGGGATTGGAATAATATGCCATATTAGTAAGCTCCAATTAGTTAATTTAGTTTTCGAAAACAGATACACTCAACTTTATATACACAATAAGTCATAATTATGAAAAAATACGAAAATCTTGGATTATTTGTTTACGAGTCTTTTATATCCGATCAAAACCATGATTTTTTAGTGGAAAATATAGCAAAAGAACTCAAAACACACACTGCTGAAGGATATATGGATAGAAACAATGTTTTGAGATATGGTAGTAAAGAAATGTGTGAAAATAACCATATTAGCAACGAAATACCGACGTATATAGATACAGTGTGCGATAAGCTTATTAGTGACAATATCCTAAAATATAAGCCAAATACAATCAATATCAATGAATACTTAAAAGGAGACTTTATAGCACCACACATTGATAGGGTTGCTAGTGGTCCAATAGTAACTATATTGAGCCTTAATTCTGAAGCGAAGATGGTTTTTAGCAATAACAAAGAGACTTTTGAATTAATTTTGTTGCCTAAAATGCTTATTCAAATGAAATCTGTAATACGTTGGCACTGGCGACATTCCATATTGCCAGTGGAAAATACGAGATACTCAGTAGTTTTTAGAAGTAAAAATGAGTAGAACCAGTAAAGAAACCATAAAGTTTAGGCATGAGCAAGTAGATAAATACAAACTATCTGTAGGGTGTTGCGTATGTGGGTATAATAAGCATCCATCGGCATTATGTTTTGATCATTTGCCAGAGCATGATAAATCAGAATTAACAAAGAACGGATGCTCAAAAAGGACTTGTGCTGGTGGCATGTATCGGTTATACTACAAATCTGTGGAAGCAAAAGATCTAGTAGACGAAATTAAAAAATGCAGGGTTATGTGTTCTAATTGCCACATGGAAATCACACACTCAAAAAATAGCAGAACAATAGATAATATCGAAAACAAGATATCAATAGAGCAACTAGAAACATCTTTAATGGAGTTTGAAAATGAGCAAATTATACGTTGATCCACCTTCTGGTTGGCAATATAACTTTCCTAAGATTTGGGATAGTGAAAAATATCCAGATATGAGAAAGTGGCTGGTTGATAATGGATATTCACAATCCATGATTGACAAGATGGGAGAAAGATTTTATTGTAGATTTTGGCATCCTGACGATGAAGAACTAGCTAAGTATGAAAATAGCGAAAGCACAAATGCTACAGGCGAAGTATAATAGTTTGTGGCCTAATACTTGTGAAAGAGTTTTCAATGACAACGCATGTTTTTTATTACGTTATATTGGTTTTCATGCTAATACTAACTAATGCATTAATGTGGAATAAAGTTGTCAAAGAACTCAGACGCATGAATATGCGAACAATTCATCCGTCTAATTTAAAAGCAATACTTGTTCGTTCTAAGAGAGGGGATACTAAAATGCTAGTATATAATGTTACAGCCGGTTCAGTAGTTGATAGTGATGTTATGGAGCGAAGACTTGCGGTTAGTGTTAACGGGGAAGTTGTAAATACCAGTACATATCCAAGCGATACAACTTCGTTTGGTGAACTCTCATTTTCTGATAATGATAATGTGGTGCTGACTCTTGTTGACGTTGATGATGCTGGCAATGTTAGTTCTCCAGCTACATTTGAATTCGTAGCTGCCGATACCATTGCTCCAGCAAAGCCGGGAGAATTTGGTGTAACTCTTGTTCGTGAAGAATAATTCATACTTTATATTTAACCTATGACCCACTTGGGGGATGACTAAACATCATCCCTCATTTTATGTACTCATATATCAAATTAGACAAAAACATAGATTGTAACTATATTTGCAAGATGACTCAGGAATTAATATCCAAATACGGTCAGTCAAACCAGCTAAATAGCAACTCTATACTGGTAATAGAGATTAAAAACATTACTGATCATGAAGAAAACTCAGTCCTAAATATAGGGTTTACGGAGGACGAAAAGCAGTAAAGTGTATATATTATACGGCCATCTTAATCATCAAAAGGGGCGTTATAATGAACACTTTCTCAAAAATCCTCGTCATTTTCTTCATATTAAGTTTAGACAGTCTTTTGGCTGGCACAATAGACCCAAATACTCCAGATGAAAAATACATAGAATATGGCAAAAAACACAAGTGCGTAGTTGAATTGTGTGGGATAGATAAACCCAGCGGGAAAAAATTCTTTGCTTCTGCCGTCATTATAAAGCCCAGAGTTATATTAACCGCAGCCCACATCCTATCTGAAGCCGTTGATAATAAATCATTTATACTACTTGACAAAGAACAAATAAATATAGTAGCAGCAATTTATCCATCTGAATATAATAAAGAAACATTTGCCGTCAAAGACATATCTGTTGGAATATTAGAATCTAATGCAAATCTAGATTTTTATCCAGAATTGTATGACGGTGACGATGAAGTTGGAAAAGTGTGCAGCATAGCTGGGATGGGCATTACTGGAAACCATAAAGATGGCGCTAATACTCACGATGGACAAAAAAGAGCGGGATCAAATATAGTAGACGAAACTTTTAAAGAATTACTCATATGCTCTTTGAACAAAGGAAAGAAAACAGGCTTAGAGTTTTTAATAGCTAATGGTGACAGTGGTGGCGGATTATTCATTGATAAGAAATTAGCTGGGATAAATTCTTGCGTAATGGCTGATGACAAATCATTAAACTCAAATTACAACGATTGGTCTGGACACACTAGGGTTAGTCTTCATAAGCCTTGGATAGATAAAGTTTCAAAAATTTTGGAAGAGCTACAAGAACAGCGTTGACAAAGTGTGTTGAGTGGGCTACAATAGGTAGATCAACCACAAACTTTGAACTTAAACATTGAATATGCAAAACGCAGCAAAGGCACTTTATCTAGATCACAAAAAGAAAATCCAAACACTCATTAGTGAGGTTGGACACATACACATTCTTCAATATCTACTTGAGGAATTAGACCAATTTGAAATTAATACTCACTCTGACTTTTGGGTATTAAGGGCATCTGAAGGTGTAGAACACGCATACCATGCCTATCTTAAAAGAGACAATATTGACGAAAACAATATAGAAATGGAGTTGGAAGATGAGATTGGAACAAGCACGGCAAATTAAAATGGGCCAAAAATTACATAACGCATTGCTTGAAGAAGTTGTTGTAACTTCTATTTTTAGTCCATCTGATTCTGGAGATGTTGTTTTATTTGGCACCATCAATACTAGGTTACATAAAGAAAGCTATTCGTTCGAAGACTTATATCATGATCTTGAAGAGGTTTGCGACGAAGAAAAAAGTTTCATAAGTTGGGCCAAAGAAAACCGCGAGTTTATTTTAGACAATGAAGAATCATTTAGAGCAATGAAGAAAGCGTATATGGCTGGTTTTGGCAATGGATTCGCCCACAAGCAATCATATACATATGAGGAGCAGATGCAGAAGTAATCATGTTTAAGAAACTAATCTCGTTACTTTTTAAACCTAAAGATGACTTTGAATCAAGATCATACAAGTGGACAAAGGCAAGAAAAGAATTTCTAGAAAATAATCCAAATTGTGCGGCGTGTGGAAGAAATAAAAAATTAGAAGTACATCACATAAAACCTTACTATCTAAATCCAGATCTAGAATTCGATTACAACAATTTAATAGTTCTGTGTGATGAGCCTTGTCACTTTGTTTTTGGACACTTGATGAATTACCAGAGTTGGAACGAAACCGTTGTTGAGGATTGCAAAACATATTATGAAAAAATTAAACATAGACCTAGACCTTCTTAAACCTTATATTATTATCTCTGTTTATGGTTTTTGTGGCGGCTTTATAATCGCATTTTTAGCAGACTGTTTGGGATTATTATGACAATTTCTGAAATTAAAAAGTGGGCTAAAGCCAAAGGCTATGAAGTCATTAAAGATAAAGAGGATGGTCTTTATTATTGGGCGAAATTAGATGCTGGACCAGAAGCTAGTGGAGTATCTAAAAGTGTTAGCAAAGTAGCGACCGCGATATTTAATCATATGACCGACAACAAATGGCTAGACCATCAAACCAAATTTAAAGAAGATAGGAGCTTCCATGAGTTCTGTTAAATTGATAACTATTACTCCAGATGCAGAAAAACTTATGGCATATTGTGCAAGAGTAAGTAATCCTAATAACCAAGACAATGAAAACTATTCCAAGCTATTGAAATACTGCATAGATCATGGTCATTGGTCTATATTTGAAATGGCATTTCTTACAGTTGAAATAAATACCAACAGAGGAATAGCCGCACAGATTCTTCGCCATAGAAGTTTTACATTTCAAGAGTTTAGTCAGAGATATGCAGATGCTACACTTTTAGCTGAAGATATTCCACTTTTTGAATTGAGGCGTCAGGATAATAAGAATCGTCAAAATAGCATAGATGATATTTCCGATCAAATTAAAGTTAAGTGGAATTCTAAAATACGTGAACATTTTGCCAAATCAAAAGCTATATATGACGGTATGATTGCTGACGGCATAGCTAAAGAATGTGCAAGGTTTGTATTGCCACTAGCCACACCAACAAGACTATATATGAGTGGAAGCGTAAGGTCTTGGGTTCATTATCTAAATCTCAGGTCATCGCACGGTACTCAAAAAGAACATATGGATATAGCTAATCAAGCAAGGGATATTTTCAAAACACAACTACCTACTATAGCAGAGGCTCTGAATTGGTCATGAAAAAAGTTGAGATTGAAATTACAGAAAATGATGTCATTAAAGCTATTAGGAATCCCATTCATTCCCCAATAGAACTCGCCGCATCAAGAACTCTCAAGAAAGAACTTTATGGAATAGATGTAAAACAAAACGCTATTTATATATGGACATATGATGATAGCGATTATCTTATGTATAGATATTGTAAGGAAGACATAGAAAATGTCAAGAACTTTATAGATGCTTGGGAAGATTTCAAGGACAATAAAACAGAAGACTTTGTAGAAAATATATTCACATTTTGCGTGGAGGAATTACGATGATATTTGATCTTATTTCTATATACGGACTGTACTCAACTCTAATCCTCATGGGTCATTCTCCAGAGGCTGCAAAAAAAATTCAAGAGAGCCTGTTGACAGTGCCGATGAATGAGGTATAATCACGCTGTAGTCAGTCACCTAGCACTTATTTGGAGAAAAAGCAATTATGAAACTGCATTCTGGTACGCACACCGTTGAGAAGTCTGGCAATTTTGAAGAGTCCAAGTTTAGCATTGAAGCATCTGCTAAAGCGTTCTTTATCCTTTCTGACGGTCTTTATTCTAACAAGATTCTTGCCGTTGTTCGTGAGTTGTCTACCAACGCTTACGATTCGCACGTTGAGGCTGGCAAGGTCAGCGTTCCGTTCGATGTTCATTTGCCCACACAGATTAATCCAATATTCTCAATTCGTGACTATGGCACCAGTATGGATCACGATAATTGTATGCAGCTTTATACTACGTATTTTCGTAGTACGCGAAACAATAGTAATGAGGCAGTTGGTTGCCTTGGTCTTGGTAGCAAAGCTCCGTTTGCATACGCTGATAGCTTTACTGTAGAGGCTTATTTGAACGGTCAGAAGCGTTTGTATACTGGCTATAAGAACGAAGATGGTAGCCCCACATTCTCTTTGCTTGATGAAATGGAAACTTCTGAGCCTAATGGCATCAAGGTTTCTATAAATGTCGCTTCTCACGATGTTGGTAGGTTCGTTGGCGAGGCGAAGAAAGTCTATGAATTCTTTAAGGTTAGGCCAAACTTCATTGGTGAGAAAATTCAATACACAAGTCCAGCCAAAGTCCTTGAGGGCGATAGTTGGTACTTTGATGATAACGCAAATAACAACTTGATCATCATGGGTCAAATTGCTTACCCGCTTGATCATTATCAGATTATGAATGCTGATGCAGATAATGCTGAATCTAAGTTCGTGCAATATTCTGACGGTCTTAGAATCTTTGTGAACATTGGTGATGTTGACATTACTCCTAGTCGAGAGTCTTTGTCTTATAGTAATGAGACAAAGATCAATATTCGCAGCAAGGTCAAGAACATCGCTAGTGAAATTGCCACCAAGATTGAGGCAGAGATTAAGAGCCAGCCTACCTTGTTTAAGGCTCGTAAGAAATATGTTCAGATTAGTGATCAGTGTTCTTCCATTAAGTCTGCGATTGAATCGCTCCAGAAATCTATCATGTGGAATGATATGAAGCTTTTCGACAGCGTTGCTGGTGAGAGTATTGAAATCAAGAATAAGATTACTTGTACTACATTTTCTAAGAGTACTTATCGTAAGAAGATTGATACTGAATACAATGCAGAAAGAATGCACTTTGGTAATCATATTAAGTTCGTGGTTGACGATCTTCCGCGAGGTGGAATTAGTCGCCTCAAGCAGTATATGCGAGAAGAAGAATATGGTAGTATCTCTTGCTATGTATACAAGCTTGCAAGTCATGAAACTGCTGATAGTTGCCTGTTGTATGTTATGATGGGTGAAGGTACGAAGGAAGATGTTATTCTTACATCAAATCTTCCCAAGGTAGAATACAACCGTCAATCTAGTGGTGGATCATCTTATGCTGGCCCAGCAATTCAAGCACAGGTTTTCAATGAGGAAACTGGTAGATTTGAGCAGTGCAGCATGAGTGTAAAGTATGAAAATGCACATTATTTCATCGAAGCGAAAGATGAAGTAAAGATTGGGTATTCAGATGTCGATACTAGTTCTCTGGAACAGGTTTTGTCTTGGGTTCATCAGAACTATAACGAAATTGTTGGTGATGCCACATTCTATATGGTTAAGCCATCAGTAGCTAAGAACCGAAATCTTAATGGGCGTAGCAATTGGGTCGATGGATGCAAGTTGCTTAGTGAAGTATTTGCAGATGCAGTTGAAAAGCACCGCGATGATATCATTAGTGTTTATAGTCGATGCTCACTGTCAAACCATCGTAATGATCGTTGGCTGGACGTTATCAAGATGACAAAGACTAACAATAGGGTAAAGCAGATCGCTGAAGAGTATAATGAGTATACCAGTAAGATTGATAGCATCGCTGGTGATATGCACATCATTCAAAACATGGCACAAAAACTTCACAATGTTACCCCTGTTAACTTTAGCAACATCAATACGCAGAAAGAAAAGTTTTCCAACGAGTTTGACAACGAGATGAAGAAGTATACAATGCTTAAGGTTGCATCAAGCATTTGGAGTGATAGCGACAGGAAGATTGTGGCAGATTATATCGATAGCATTGAGAACAATAACACACTGTGAAAGGTTTTAAACTAGGAGTTCAATCATGAAATATATTATTGCAAATGATGGTAACGTTACTGCTGTTGTGAGTGGTCAAGCCTATAGCTTTGGAAAAGCTCACCCACATTACAACAAGCTGATTAATCATCTCAAGAATAACAATGTAGAACATTTTGAAGCTTGTTATGATATCGTGTCTCACCTTAACGCCTATTGCGAGGGCTATGTTAACTGTACTGACGGTGTTCTGAATTGGGACGGTATTAAGATGCCCAACATGTTCACCAGTACAATTATGGATATGGCTAAGCAGGGTTTCCCGTTTGAGCCAATGCTTAACTTCCTTGATAATATGAGCCAGAATCCTTCTGATCATGCTATTGTTGAATTGTTCGACTTCATGGAGAATAAGCATATGCCAATTACTATGGATGGACATTTCTTGGCATACAAGGCTGTTGGTCCAGATTTTAAGGATATTTATTCTCGCACGTTTGACAATTCAGTTGGTAGCGTATGCTCAGTGCCTCGCAATCAAGTAGATAGCAATCGTGATAATGGGTGCGGTAAGGGTCTGCACGTTGGTGCAATTGATTATGCTAAGTCTTATGGCGGCATCGATGTTGATGCTGGCGATAATGATGGTGGCAATCAGCTTATGATTTGCAAGGTTAATCCACGCGACGTTGTAAGCGTTCCCACAGATAGTAAGTTTCAAAAGCTTCGCACATGCCGATACGAAGTGGTCGCAAAGTTTGATAGTGTCTTTGATAAGATCATCCATATGACAGAGCAGGACAAGTCTTATATGGCAACCAAGAAGCGTAACCGCGAATGGGTTGTTGAAGTCACAGCAAAGCTTGACAAGATCAATTCTGTTCTTAGTAAGAAGCTGATGAGTGTGTGATTGAATGCTTGAGAGTATAATGGGGATGGGGAAACCCACCCCATTTACTCTTAATCGGTAGATTTCCCGAGCGGTCAAAGGGGTTTGACTGTAAATCAAATGCTATTAGCTTCGTAGGTTCGAATCCTACATCTACCACTAACAAAACACAAAGGAATTATGTAATGAAAATCAATAATGAACCTAAATTAGATTTCGATGATGTCTTACTCGTTCCACAAAGATCCCGAGCCGCATCGCGGGTCAATGTTTTGGTCGATAGAAAATTCACATTCTATCATTCTACTCAACATTGGGATGGCACACCAATAATGATAGCAAATATGGATACTACGGGAACGTTTGCTATGGCTCAGTCTTTGCAAAAGCTAAAAGCAATTACTTGCCTGCACAAACATTATGATGCTCAAGAATATGTTGATCGTTTAGATCCAATTCCTTTAGATTTGAATTATTGTTGGTATAGCATGGGTATTAATGACAATGAAATCAACAAGTTAAATCAAATCTGGCACCAAACAGGAATCATACCAAATATTTGTATAGACGTTGCAAATGGCTATACTGATAATTTCGTAGACTTCTGTGCAAAGATAAGAGACAAGGTTGGCAGCTATCCAATTATTATGGCTGGTAATGTTTGTACTCCAGAAATGGTACATGAATTAATTCTACACGGTGGCGTAGACATTGTTAAGGTTGGTATTGGTCCCGGATCAGCATGTACTACCAGATTAAAAACTGGCGTTGGTTATCCTCAGTTATCAGCTATATCAGAATGCGCCCATGCTGCACATGGTTTAAAGAGCGATGACAAGCAGTTGGGATTGATTTGTGCAGACGGTGGCTGTAGAGTGCCAGCAGACGTTGTAAAGGCTTTTGCGGCCAATGCAGACTTCGTGATGCTTGGTGGAATGTTTGCTGGGGCAGATGAATGCGAGGGTGAATGGGAGTATGAGTACCGCTGTGCAATTACTAACAATGACGGTACAACTAGGTCGGAATGGTGGCAACCTTTTGATCCCGGCTACAATACAGAAAAAAGAAAAAAGACACTAACATTCTACGGAATGAGTTCGCACAAGGCTCAGAATAAATATGGTGGAATTAAAGATTATAGAGCAAGCGAAGGTCGCGTTGTTAGAGTACAATATAAGGGGCGGTCTGAAGATATTATGAAAGATATTCTTGGTGGAATACGCAGTGCTTGTGCATATGTTGGGGCAGATTCTTTAAAGGATTTACCAAAGTGTGCAGAATTTATTCGTGTAAATAGAACCCATTTTGATAAAAGTATATAATGACAGCTATAGTCAGCATAGGAATTTCAACAACGCTATACATGATTAATTCAATATCATGTTTTGTGGGAAAAGATTATTCTCACTCATTAATGTGGGCCGGATACGCTTTCGCAAACTTAGGATTATTGTGGTATGAATTCAACAAGCTGGGATCATAGATTTTTAGACTTAGCTAAACTTGTTGCTAGTTGGTCAAAAGATCCATCCACTCAAGTTGGAGCAGTAATAGTAGATGATAAAAATAGAATAGTTTCATTGGGGTTTAATGGTTTTCCCAAAAATATTAAAGATGACATTAGGTTAGATAACAGGCAAATGAAGTATAATATAGTAGTTCACGCAGAGTGTAACGCTATTATGTTTGCTAACAAAAATCTAGAAAATTGCACAATATATACGCACCCATTTCAGCCATGCTCAAAGTGTGCTGGAATGATCATTCAGTCTGGAATCAAAAGGGTGGTCACTCTGCCACTATCTAAAGAACATTCAAGATGGTCAGAAGACTTTGATATAGCTAAAAATCTATTATTGGAATCTAACACTGAGTTAACATACATAACACAACATGGATGACAATAAAGAAAATATTCGTATGCTTGTTGAGGAAGCTATTAAATATCACAAGATTGATTTCTTAGTGACATTAATAGCAAAGTTTCAATCCGAATATATAGACATAGCAAAGTTAGCTACTGAAGATCAGTACCAAATAAGCTGGACACACAAACAGGTTTTAGATTTTATCACTTACGAAATGTAGGCATTGCAAGTTTTTCTAACGCGGGCTATAATAAAAAGGAGACTATATGACAGTTTTGGAAATGGCAGAGGCTCACCTTAACACGGTAGCTAAAGCAATTGTTGATTTGCAAAATCAAAAGAATGCTATTGAACAAGAGATCAATAAGCTAAATGAATATCTACAGTTAGGTCGAGATGAAGTTACTAAAGCTAGATCTAATGTAGTAAAATCGGTCGAGTAAAAGAAATCATTTTTAGGAGATTAAGCCATGAAGTTTAGTGAATTTTACAATCGTTTGGACAACATTGCCTTTGCATACCATTGGAATGTTGATAATCATAATAGGCTGGTAGCCACAATTCAAAGTGGCCCAGCGAGAGGTTTTACTCTAAATCCAATTACAGCACTTGCTCACAAGTCTGGGTTGGGCTTCTTTAGAAACACTAGAGAAGATACAGAGTTTGCTGCAAGCCTTCTTGGAATTTCAAGAAAGCTAGCAAGAAATATTTATAGTGCCACGCTTGGCACATATAATCGTGGAAATACGCAGGTTGTTCGTGGTAGAATTCGTAACGCACTGGAGGTATGATAGCATGAATATTAATACTTGGCTAGGATGTGGAAGACTAACAAAGGATGCAGAATTTAGCGTAACACAGAAGGGTACTTCTATGGCTAAGTTTCGCATGGCTGTTAATGATCGACGTAATGATGACACCCTATATCTCAACGTTCTTTGTTTCGGCAAGATGGCTGAAGCACTTAAGGACCATTTGAGCAAGGGTAGACTAGTTGGTGTACAAGGTAAGATCAAGATTGATGATTACCAAGATAAGGAAGGCAATCAAAGGAATTCTGTCTGCGTAATGGCTGATGAAATTTCTCTTGGGCCGTCTGGTGGCACTACACAGGACATTAAAGAAACAGTTGCCTGAATCTGACTAGTTACCTTTCAATTGAAGTGGCCCGATAAGCAATTTGGCGTATCGGGCCATTTCTTTTGAAGTCTACGCCTTGACTAAGACGATAACAGTGGTATAATGAACGTAAAGGAGATAAGCTATGAATCCACAACCGTCAGAAACCGCTGGTGCAGTTTGGGCAATTATTTTTGTGCTTGGTATCGCATTCTTTGCACTCAAAGCTTTTCTTGAAGGTGAGAAGCACACAGTTCCTAACGATTTATTTACATTGGGTTATATCGAAAACAATACACCAACTCCAACTATTTATAACACAACAAATAATACTAACAATGTCCATAAAACTATCAACACAACAAAAAACAATACAATTACAAAGTTGCAGTTAGATTGTATTGATACCCTTGTTGCAGTTGGATATAAAAAGACTATTGCTAGGAAAATGGTACTTGATTATTTCAAGAATAATACAGCTAAAAGTGTACACGAATTCATATCGGACATTATGAAGAAATGAACATTATAGACCAATCATTTGACATAGCGTTATCTTTACTACCAAAAGCTAAACAGGCTAGAAGTACAAAAAATAAATTCTTTCACTTTGCCTTTGGATTCAGAAAGAACAAGCTATTAGCTATAGGGCAAAACAATCCAGAAAAAACTCATACTCAAGCGTTGCTGTTGTCTAAAAGATTCAATCTTGATACAGATTATCCATATTTCCACGCAGAGACAGATTTGATATCTAGGCTGTGGGGAAAGTATTATATAGATGGCAGCATGAAAATGGTAATAGTAAGGCTTAATAAGAGGGGCCAATTGCGTTGTAGTAAACCGTGCGAAAAGTGTGATCAAATTATTAGATCTTTAGGCATTAACAAGGTTTGGTGGAGTATAGATAATGGATTCAATCAATAATCTTAAAGGTATGCGTACCTATCTCATAGGAGCTATGGACAGGGTTAAAGACGGTGGGATACAGTGGAGGCAAAGAATTACTCCACATCTTAAGCAAATGAACATAAAAGTTCTTGATCCATGCGATCAACCAATTCATTCAACCAAACAGGAAGAGGAATCTAGACAGTGGATAGACCACTATAAAGAAACGGGCCAATATAGCAAAATAAGAAAAACGTATGGATCAATACGTAATGCGGACTTGCGATGCGTAGACGTTTCAGATTTCTTAATAGCACACATTGATCTAGATGTTCATGCCTGTGGAACATACGAAGAGATAGTAACTGCTAATGGGCAAAAGAAGCCAATACTAATATGGTGCGAACAAGGCAAGAACAAAGCTCCTAATTGGTTATTTTTCATGTTAGATCATGAACAAATATTTGGATCAATGCAAGAAATTATTGACTATTTGCAACATATCAACACCGTTGAGGACAAGACAAAACTAAAGAGATGGTTCTTTTTTAAGGAATTATGATGCATTTTAATAACGTAACGCTAGTAACCGTATTGGGATTGCCAGAACACGCATACCAAACAGCAGTGGCTTTAAAAAGATGTCTAAGTCAAGCCAGCTTTCAGGATGTCAAGATTATTTCATGTATAGACATACCACAATGCGACATCCCGATTATTAAAATACCAACAACAACTAGAGAATCTTACAGTGAATTTTTAGTTCATGGCCTGAAAGATTATATTGATACTGAGTTTTGTTTAACTTTTCAACAGGACGGTTTTATAATCAATACTCAATTCTGGACAGATGAATTTTTAAACTATGACTATATTGGTGCGCCTTGGTTAATGTCAGGATTTGATTTGCAAAATATGAAGCAGAACAAGCCATTCAATTTAGTTGGTAATGGTGGATTTTCCCTAAGAAGCAAAAAATACTTGCAAGATGCATCAACTATTAAGTATAATCCTAGAGTAAAATTCCAAACACATATAGAAGCTGGAGAATTAGCGACTCCAGAGGATTGGTTTATTTGCTCATATAATTATGTTAAGACTTTGGAAATGGGAATTAAGTACCCAAGCGTAAAGCTTGCTTATAGATTTTCCATTGAGCATCCATCTGTAAGTAAACCTTTTGATAGAAATAAACTAGAAACTTATCAATCTTTTGGCTTTCACGGATCTTTTAATGTCGCAGCCATGAAAACGCTAGAAAAGGAATTAAAATGAACATAGTTGCTCCAATAAATCAATTAGGATATGGCGTTGCATCTCTAAATATTGTAAAGCACATGGCAGCTAAAAGAAAAACATCTTTATGGTGCTTGGGACAGCCACAAGTAACAAACCAAGAAGATGCCAATATTATATCTCAGTGCCTTAAGAATGCAAGCTTTCTGGATTTTAACGCTCCTTGTATTAAGATATGGCACCAACATGATATGTCTCAGTTCGCAGGCAAAGGACGTAGAATTGGGTTTCCAATCTTTGAATTAGATGAGTTTAGCGAACTAGAAAAACATCATCTAAATTCCCTAGATAGTCTCTTTGTGTGTTCACAGTGGGCTAAAAATGTAGCTATTAATAACTTAAAGTTATCCCCAGAGAACATTCATATTATACCGCTTGGTGTTGACAATGAAATTTTTACAGCCCAAAATAACCAACAATCTAACAAAACCATATTCTTTAACTGTGGCAAGTGGGAAATTAGGAAGGGTCATGACGTTATACCGGAGATATTCTCTAGTGCTTTTAATGAAGATGACGATGTAGAATTATGGATGATGTGCCAAAACCCATTCTTAAAGCCAGAAGAAGAAACCGCTTGGAGAAATCTATATCTAAAAACCAAGCTAGGTAGTAAAATTAGGTTTATAGACAGAGTTAATACCCAAAAAGAAGTGTATAATATAATGTGCCAAACCGATTGCGGGCTATTTCCAGCAAGAGCAGAGGGATGGAATCTGGAGTTATTGGAAATGATGGCTTGCGGAAAATATACAATAGCCACAAATTGTGCTGCTCATACAGAGTTTTGTAACGACGCAAATTGTCGCCTAATAGATATTAATAGTTACGAAACGGCATATGATGGGCAGTGGTTTCATGGTACTCATGGGAAATGGGCAAAGCTTGGCAAAGATCAAATAGACCAAGCCGTAGAGCATTGTAGAGCTATCCATTCGCTTAAACAGGGCGGTTTAGATCAAAACAAGGCTGGAATTGAAACGGCGAAAACCTTTACTTGGGATAACTCCACAAACCACATACTATCACATGTTTGATTTTCTATTCAAAAAAAATATTCCAGCAATATCTGAAGAGCCACAAGAACAAGAAATTGATAGCAATGTTCTTGCATCTATCACATATCATATTTTAGACGATGAGCATAGAACACCAATGATAGACATTGGCTTAAGTGACTACGATTCAAAATCTATCAATGCGCTATGTAAAATACTAGATATATTAAGCCAAGATTCCAGCTATTTAGAAACCATAGAGATGGTAAAAAATGGCCTTATAAAAGAGGGCCAAGAAGAAGCACTAATCAAAATTTTTACACATATTAGTGAACAGGCTGGTAAAAAAATAATACGCAGTAGTAAGGAGAGTATGAAGGACGAACCTTGTATCAAGCCTTCCGATATGCTAAGATAGCAAAGGAGTCTGCTGTGAAGAAAAAACTGAAGATTGGCTGGCAAAAGTACGAAGATCTTATAGAGCAACAGATGTCATCTCCATTGATTGGAACATTAATGGAAAACATTATGAGCCAAATGATGGAAGCTATACCAATAGATGAAAGTGAAGATGAAGATGAAGATGAAGTAGGAAAAGTTCAAGTTCCAATGCCAGCACCGATGATGATACCAATGTCTCAACAGTTAATAGAGGATATCTCAATGTTATCCAATTATGACTGCTGGATTGGTCATACTAATTTCGACATTACCAATAGAATCAAAGAAACCCTTAATTCAATTGATGGTGTTGAGATACTAAAAATCTGTAGCAGATATAGGTTTTTTATAGGTATTGGTCAGATGTTTAATTTTGCGGAAGTAAGGAAAAGTATTGAAAACGAACTAATTAGTAAAAAGGAAACACAAAATGATAGAGGAAAAGATTGATGTTAAGATTGAAAAGGCTCTACAGAACAAAGACATAACTAACATTATGCACAAGGCGGCTAAGAGGTTTAGAAACCAATTAGATAAGGACACAATATATACTTGTCAAATCAATGCTTTGTGGAAGGCTTTTCTCAATTTTAAGCCAGAAAAGAACACTAAATTCACAACCTATTTGTTCAACGGGGTGTTTATTGAGTGCCTTAAAGAGATCAAATTCAAGAATAAGTCAAACAGGTGCAAGCACAAGTTGCATGACAATATTGCTGAAAATAATGAGCGATATTTGATGGTAGATATTCTTGATGAAATCACTAATGAAGAAGATAGGCAGCTATTATTGGATAAGATTAGTAATATGACCATCCAAGAAATGGCAAACAAAAGGAACATTAGCAGAGAAACTGTAAGGAAGAAGCTGAAAAAGTTGACCAAAAACTTCCAGCGAAAATTCCTTTAAAGTGTATAATTTATTAGGACTAGGACTTTTTACAGGATGCGGACTAACCATTTCAATTAATTTTACGGAGAAGATATAATGGCAAGTACAACTGTAAACGGTTCTGGAACAAGAAACAACGGTGGAACAATAGTCAATGCTGGCAATGTAGCCCTCAACGGTCCCGTTACAAAAGTAATCGGTTTAAATGAGCTTCACGCCAATGCAGACTATGGTTCTAAAGTCGTAGCTAATGATGGTACTGGTGGCTCCACAAGTGATCCTTGGGGCGTTACTAAGGCTCTTTCAAGTGGCACTTTGGCCTATTTTCCAAATGCCGCTGCTGGCGAAAGAAACTTCATTGTGAAGTGCGCTGGTGACAGTGCAGCTAAGATTAACAATGTAGCAACAGATATGCTCAACGTTCCCGGTGCTGAGTATGACGGTGTTGATCGTTCTTCTATTCACAAGCTAGTTAAGACTCGTAGAATTGGCTCTTACGCCGATACTGCGATTAATATGCTAGCAAGACCATCCACACAGGTCGTTCCCGGCAGAACAAAGGGTACTGGCGCTGGAAGTGCAAGCAATTTCGTTCAGATGGACGGCTCAACAGCCGCATCAGATGACGCTGCTACACCAACCAGATCAGTTCCCGGTGAGCTTACATACATGTTTGGATCAGTTGTTCCACTCAATGTTGATTATAAGGCCAGAGACAGCTACGAAGCTTAATTTTCAATTAGCACTTATTTGGGATAGACGCTCTATTCGGGGCGTCTATCTTCAAATATCACAAGGAGTCAAGAATGCTAGATCGCTTGCTAAAAGTAGATCCAGAATTGTTAACGTTTCTTGTTAGTATTTTGGGTGCTGTTGGAACATTTCTAAGCTTAGTGTGGGTGAAATTAATAAAACCCGTAATAAAAGTAGTACATACGCACGAACAAGTTGTGCATTCTATGGATGTTATTCGTAAAGAATTAACAACCAATGGTGGCAACAGCATAAAAGACGCAATAATTGATTTACGAACCACATGTCACAGGATGGAAACACGCCAAAAAGTAATAGAACAACGCACAAAAGCATCATTACACTATAGTCAAGCCGCCCTATTTGAAACAGACAACGAGGGGCGTTTGGTATGGAGCAATGTTAACTTTTGTGAATTTATGAAAGATATATCCTCAAATTTAGAGGGTTACGATTGGTTGAATTGTATAGACGAAGAAGACAGAGAAGATCTTTTACAAGAATTCAAATCTTGCCTACATCTTAATCGCAAATTCGTCAGAATAACCAAAATGCAGAACGGTACGGTGATAAGGATGACAGGATATCCATATAGGATAAATGAAGAAAAGCAAGATGGGTTTTTAGTTAGCGTTTCAGAACAAAAAGAGGTATAACTATGTCAGCCAATTATTCGCTAGATAAGAAAGATGTTCTTAATTTAGTAAAGAATGCAGTTTTAGTCGGTGTAGCAGCTATTCTCACCTATGTTGGTGAAAATTTATCTTCACTAGATTTAGGTGCTAATGGTGTGCTATTAGTTCCTGTCGTTTCAATTGTTATCGACAGTGTAGTTAAGTGGGCTAGGGGCAATGTAACACAGGAAGTAATGTAATGTTTAAGACACCCAATGAGCTATTAAAAGCTTACAAAGACGGTTTCAATGGCTCTTGGTGCGATCCAGAGGATGTGGCAAAACTCTTAGGGGAATTGCCACATCCATTATTTGGAGCCGCAGCATATGGGCTATTTGGTACTGGTGAGGGTAAAGTCGCCCTTCCATTCAAAAATCTATTAAAATTCGACCCAAAGTTTGGACCCTCAGAACGACAAGTTCAGGGGGATTGTGTTTCCCATGCAACACGTAATAGTGTAGACGTTACACGTAGTTGCGAAATAGTCGGTGGTCAGCGAGAAGATTTCGTTGCCCGTGGAGCAACAGAAGCAATTTATGGTTCTCGCGGACACGGCGGCGAAGGTATGAGTTGCTCTGGTGCTGCTAGGTTTGTTCATCAAACCGGTGGTATTTTACTACGTAAGCAATACAATAAGTACGATTTATCAGAATATAGTGCTATTGGTGGGTCTTGGGGTAGGGGTGGAGTTCCAGACGATTTAGTAAAAGAAGCCGCAAAGCACCAAGTTAAAACCATCAGTTTAATTAACACTGTTGCTCAAGCAAGAGATGCTTTGGCGAATGGTTATGCTATTAGTGTGTGTAGTAATGCTGGGTTTAGTTCTCGCAGAGATAAATATGGCATAGCAAAAAGAAGCGGATCTTGGGGCCATGCGATGGCTTGGGTGGGAATGGACGATTCTCACGAAGTACATAATGAAACACTATTTTTGGTCCAAAATTCTTGGGGCATGTGGAATGGCGGTGAAAAACGCCTTGACCAACCAGATGGAAGTTTTTGGATTAGACAAAGCGATGCTGAAGATATGCTCTCGCAAAATGGTTCATGGGTATTTAGTGATGTGGATGGATTCCCACCACGAAAGGTTGATTGGACCATTGACGAGGTATTTTAAGTGGCATCACATTATCAGAGTATGTTATTAAGGAGAGGCGAGCTAGCAGAACTAGACGCTTCTAATCCTATTCTGGCTTCTGGTGAGCCAGCGTTTGCTGTAGACACAAACACATTAAAAATTGGCAATGGATCAGACGCATGGCAAGATTTAGATAAATTTCTAACAAGTAGAGATGTTAAAAAATCTATAGTCAACGTAACCGTCCCAAGCATTGCCATAAATCAATCAGTTACACTAATTGTTGATTTTGATGGTGTTAATCTAAATGATAAATACGCCGTCTTTGTTTCTCCAGACCAAGAACTACCTAGTGGCTTAGTTATTGGTTATGCTTTCATTAGCAGCGAAAACGAAGTATCTATTCAAATAAGAAATACTTCAATAGATTATGTTGACGGTGGACCTAACGATAATTCTGGAAATGCGCAAACATCTTCGCCACTTAGCAATGTGAAGTTCTATATCGTTGCGCACCTTGTAGCGTCCACCACCACGACCACAACTACAACAACAACTCTCCCGCCAGTATCAAATTCGGTCTTTGGTTTTGGTTACAATGAATTTGGTCAACTGGGCATCAATAATAACATTAGCAAAAATGAGCCAGAACAAATTTATGGAAATCATATTTGGAAAAACTTATCTGCTGGACATTACCACAGTTTAGGCGTCGATATTGATGATGATCTATATGCTTTTGGTTACAACTATTACGGTCAACTTGGTCTTGGGAATTCTGGAGCAAGTACCAATAGAATAATACCAACTAAAGTATCAATTAACTATATAGGAAACAATGTATGCAGTTCTGGAGCAAAGTGGACAAAAGTTTCTGCTGGTGCATATCATTCTTTAGGAATAGATTCTGGAAACAAACTTTTCGCTTTTGGTTCCAACGCTTATGGTAGCTTGGGTCTTGGTGATTTAAACGCTCGCATAAAACCAATTATGGTTGGTGAAGATATAAATTATTTACGATTATCCAGTGATGAATTCTTTGAAAATAATTGGAATACCCATGCTGATATGTCTATCATAAATGGAGATTATGTTTTATCTGGCATAAAAAAAGATTACACTGGCGATTCTAAATACGTACTACCAAAAGGAAAATATGTAATTAATGGTATAACACAGGACCACCCCATTGCAATACTTAACACTGATTTATCTAATGTAGCCGCCCCAATATTCAAAAATAATTTAATAGCTTATTCTGGGGATTATTTTGCTGCATCATCTATAGTACTTGGAACAGCCGGAGATGGTACGTATGATTTTTATTATGGATCTATTTACATAGATGTTAGTGGAGATTATGGCAGTGTAAGCTGGTATGCTTTGCATAGACATCCAGATATAATAACTCCTGTATATTTCTCTGGATCATACATGGGCGGTGAAAATTCTTTGAATTATAAAGACCCAAATGCTGGCTGGCAAGATATTTCTGCTGGTAATTATCACTCATTGGGTATTAAAAATGGAGAACTATACTCTTTCGGCCACAACACATTTGGTCAATTAGGCAATAGCAGCAATGAGCATAGTGTATCGCCAGTAAAAGTTGGCACTAAGTCAGATTGGGTAAAAGTTAAGGCTGGCAACTATCATTCATTAGCGCTGGATAGTTCTGGAGCTTTGTGGTCATTTGGCGCTAATAATTATGGACAACTTGGGCTTGGCGACAATATTAATCGCAACATCCCAACCAAAGTTAGTGGAGTATGGCAAGCTTTTGAAGATTTTAATTTTAGCAACTTATCATCTTCAAGCTCTGTAGGATTTGATGACGAGAAATTCGTTTTCAACTATTCAGCAAATAAACAATACAATTATGAGGATAGATATTTACTATCTAATGGTACATATGTCATTAGCGGAGTACCTAGCGGATTGCCAATTGCTATATTAAATGATGGAAAACAAAACCTTATAAGTTACTCTGGCATAAATTATCACGGCTCAAAAACAGTAACAGGCACCACAAATAATGGAACATATAATTTTTATTGGGGTAACGTTACTGTAAAAGTTAGCGGGGATTTTGAAAAAGTTAGCACATACACCTATAACAGTGGATATATGGGTGGAGAAAATGTATTCTATTACAATAGAACATTAAATTCTTGGAGTGACATGTCTGCCGGTGTAGACTATTCCATAGCTCTTGATTCAAGTAATAAACTGTGGGCGTTTGGCAAAAATGATCACGGGCAGTTGGGGCTTGGTGACGATTCTCCACGTAGACTCCCAGCAAAATTACCACTATCTAATTGGCAAAGCGTAGATGCTGGCGCACATCATGCTCTAGTTGTTAATTCAAGTAAAGAGCTTTGGTCATTTGGTAAAAATAATAATGGTCAGCTAGGACTAGGTGATAATGCAGATAGATATGAACCAACAAAAGTAAATAGCGAAATACGCTGGGCTACACCAATTGCTGGTGGTAATCATTCTTTAGTCACAGTATTTTCATATTATCCATCATCCCCAACAAACATTGTGGTTAAAAATGGCTCCCAAGTTTCAGCCGCAGGATCAAACGAAATAGAAGTATCTTGGACTCTTAATACGTCTGAAGAAGAAGGCGTTTTAAACTATGTCATAGAATTTTCAACAAATGGCGGCTTAACTTGGAACACAGTAACAAAGCCGACATCTATTAATAAGTCATATGTTGTCAAAAACCTAGTTAATAACACCACTAACTATATTTTCAGGGTTGCTGCCATTAATTACATTGGTAGAGGGGCATTTAGTGTTAATAGTAATACCATTACTGCTGTAGAAGTTGTGGACAACGATTTCTGTAATGTGGTATTCATGTCGCACTTTGATGGAAATAATGATTCTCTATCATTCTCTGACTTGTCAAAATATAATTGGACACCAACGAGAGAAGGAATGGTAAAAATATCTACTAATGAAAGTCAATTTGGTGGAGCGAGTGCGGTATTCAATGGTATTGCAGGATTAACATTTGGAAGTGGCGTTGAATTTAATATGTCTGGAAATTTCACAATAGAATGCTTCTTTAGGCCCACATCATACAACTTTGTTAATCCTCAAGCCCTATTGCATGGCGATAAACTATTATCTACAAATAATGCAGAAAATGGCTGGGGGATCTATTCAGACAAGGGAGTGATTAGCGTTACCCATAAAGTTAATGGAGCAACCGCAGAAATATTAAGATCCAATATTACTCTCCCGCTACACAGTTGGAGCCATGTTGCTTGGGTGAGAAGTGGCCTTACGAACTCTCTATATATTAATGGAACTAGACGTTCTCAATCTACATCGTCCAACCCAGCCCCAACATATCACGATACCAAGCTAGATATTGGAACAAGAATTAGTACGCTTAGTCTAGACCATAGAAATATTTATGGGTATATAGATGAGGCTAGAGTCAGCAAGGTGGCTAGATACACTACCACAAATTACGTTGTACCAACCAGATCATTTGGTGTAAATACTTGTAGTTAACACCCACATATTAGGAGCTTGAAATGAGTAGCGCAAAATACCCCAAAATACAATTTAGACGCGCCACAGAAGCTGAATTTATGTCAGCCGGAACAGTTTTAGCATCTGGCGAACCCGGATGGGCCACAGATTCTAAAGTGCTAAAAGTTGGAAATGGCACATCAACTTGGGCGTCATTAAGTGGCGTTGGTAGTGCTGGTGGCACCACGGCAAACATGGTACTAAGTACAACAGCTAACATTGCTGGAGCTTCCGGCATAACAAACATCGTTCAAATAAGCCAAGCTAATTTTAATGCTCTTGGGTCATACAGTCCAAACACCGCATATCTAATTGTAGGTTAAAATGCCCATTAAATTTGGAAATGTTGGCATTAGCGGTATAGTTTGCACTAATGCTAGCTCTATTCTGGCAGATATTTCTGGCGTTGCTATTACAAATAGCCTTGGTCAGCTTGTAGGAACTATTACCTTACCCAGAAATTTCACTAAACTAAAGTCAGAAGGTTCCAGAATTGTTGGTTTTAATATCACTGGTATTAGAGACGATTTACTAGTACCTTTTACTAAAAGTACATCTGGCGAAGATCTAACGTTTAATAGATCAGACATTATTGATTTTGTCTCTTACGAACCAGACGGATTAGTGATTGAGAGCAACGAGTATTCAATAGATTTAGATTCTAATGAGCCAGTTAATTTTAAGTTCTACTATCCGTTCAATCAAGACAAATTTGCTCCAGATAAAACACTAATCGCTTCTAACATTTCCTCACTGCTATATTTCCTACAGCAACAAGACGCAGATGCATCTTCCACAATACAAAACGCTTTCAACTTCAATATTAATGATTTTATTAGCCCAAGCGGCGATGATATTTCTATAGCATCTGGATCAGTCACTCAAGCTATAGAAGCTAGTAAAAGAATTTCTGTTCTTGTTCAAGCAACGACTTCTTCAGTTCAGGGCGTTAGCGAGCTAGATTGTTTTCAGGCTTTAGCTACCAACGTTGCATCAGAAACAACAGCTAGGTCTGGCGTTCAAACATTCTTTGAAGAAAAATCATCTGGCATTATTCTTTCTACTATAGCAAGTGCATCTGGCCTAGCTAGTATAGATGAACTACCGCAGGAAATTATTAATCAGACAATTAACCTTGCAGATAACATTAACTATATATCTAACAAAGATATTGAAAACTACGATAGAGGAAATGAAATTTCTTCATTGGTTTTAGTACAAAATTTACTACAACAGGGCATTGATCTAAAAGATAGTAACACGACGGTCGCAAGCACCATTAGTCAACAGGTTGAAACTATAGCTAGTGGCATACTTGGCGAAAATTATGTGCAGAGTTGTGACATAGTAATTTCTGATGGTAATTCTACCACAACTACAACATCGACTACCACTAGCACAACGACAACAGAGCCAACAACAACCACCACAACGACTGCTGAACCAACTACCACAACTACCACAGAAGCTCCAACGACCAC